>CEVA01223129.1_pt1 | contig 27168 bp, 32 predicted proteins | sample 361521 | NCBI WGS metagenome assembly CEVA01 (sample SAMEA2622823, study PRJEB7988) | marine metagenome | isolation source: saline water (ENVO:00002010), including
AAAAAGAAGCTTGACATTATTGTTACAAGTAATAGTTTTTTCATAGTTTTAGTCCTTACTTTCATATGACACATTTTAGATTTTTAAATATTAATACATTTTAACACATATAAACACCTCTTAAAAGTTATAAATTATAAGTTGTATAAAATAATAATTATAATTTATAATAAAGTCAATACTTCAATCTATAAAAAGTTGTATTAATTATAAACAAAATACTTAACAATTGCTTTAAACTGTTCTTTATTTCTAGCAATATAGTAATTAAAACCAAGGCATTTAACAATTTGTTCAAATTCTTTTTGTTTTTCTCTTTGAGGTCCTGTTTTAGTTTTCATTTCAATATATACAGTTAAACCACCCGATACATTTAAAACTAAATCTGCAACACCTGGGCGAACACCTTCTGCTTTCAGAATTCTTCCTTCTGACTCTTTTCTATAACCTCCATTAGGCACAGCATATAAAAAAGCCTGTGTTTTGTCGATATTTCTATCAAACCATTTGAAACAAGCTATTTGTAATTTAGATTCTTCGTGATTTTTCTTCACTTTTATTTCCTAAATTAGATGCTGATATAAAAAGAATAAAATACCAACTGTAATGATTAATTTAATAATACCCATGAAAGGACTCCTTTGTCTATGGTAATAATAACGCCTTCTTCTAAAGAACATTATTGAACCTCAGGGTTATTAGTCGCTTTACCTGTATTTAAAGCAACCTTATTAATAAATTTCATAGTTTTATTATACGGACATCTAAGTTTACCAATACGCATACCTAAAAGTGTTGAATCTTTTGTAATTGTATCAGGCATTAGTTTTGATAATGCTGAACAAACTGTACATAATGTTGTATAACCTGCTAAACCTAATAAGCCAATTAAGACATCAGGTCTTGCAGCCAAACCAATTACCATATCTTCCATAATATACACTCCTTATAATTAATATAGTTTATTATAGTTTTCTATATACTCTTCAACAGTACCTTTACCTAGATGAGTATTATAGTTGTTCTTCCAATACACTGCTTGACCTTCTAAGTCTTTAGGGATTGCACCTTTACATCTGTAATAGTGAACCCTACACATTGCAGTTTGAAAATATAAGTTACCTTTAAGGTTTTCCTCTAGAGTTTGCCTTTCATTAAAAAAACTAAATACTCTACCATATAATTCAGGCCTATATTTTAAATAATTACCAATAATATCTCTTGCTGTATCAGGTTCCATTTGGTAAATGCCTAATGCAGGGCCATTATTAAGCTGTTTAATGAATCTACCACCTAAGCTTTCTTGACATACTGTGCCTATCACTTGCTCAACTGCTTCAACTGAATACATTCTAAGTACTTTTAAAACAGGCTCAATGATATATTCTTTTAATTGATATAAATCCATTATTTTTTCTCCTGTAATAGTTTTTTAATATCATTTTGGATAGTTTTTAACGAACCTTTAAGATCTGAAACATCATCTTTATAATCTTCTTTTAAGACATATTTTTCAGGTAGCTCTTTTATGTCTTTCTGCATATTATCAATATCAGTAAAACTAGCCTTTAAAAAGAATGCAATTATACCAATGCATAACACTATAAAACCTGAAATTATTTTTTCTAAAGAAATGTTCATATGTAAATCTACCGTGTATTCGCCCTTTGAATTTTTACTAACCATATTCATATTAAACTACTCCTTCAGTTGGTGTTTCTTCATACACTCTAGAGTCATCAATATTAGCTGAAATTTGGATTTTATATTCATCTTGTGGAATTATCGATAATACTTTTGCATATATTTCTGTTTCTTTTGCTTCACCAAAGATAAAATAAGTTTTTTCCATTTGATCACCTGTGTAAATGTCTACATTAGGAGACTCTAGTAACTTAACTTGATTTTCAATTAAATCAGGAGTTCTGACTACTTCAATAGATTTTTTAGCAACTCCATACCTATCTCTTAAAGATATAAAATATTGTTTTCCTTCTTCAAAGTTTATAATTTCACTTAGTGTTAAAAAATGCTCTGTTTTATTAGTTTTTTCATCTATTTTACTAGTTTTAGTAAAATATTCTTGAACTACTCCATCAATACCCCATTGTGGCATCGGATAGCTTAATTTAATTAAAGAGCCAATACTTGGAATAGAGCCTTCTAGCTCCGTTGTAAATGTAACTAGTTTCCTTCTATACTTATTTGTTTTTAAGAAGTATTGTGCCTGCCTAATAACCTGTTCTTTATTTGTAATACCAAACATTGTCATTTGAGTTCTTTTTGTCTTTTGTGAACCAGGTAGAGTTACATCTATAGTTTTTTGTGTCCATGTTTTTTCATCAAAGTATGTTGCTTCAACATAGTCAATAGTTTCTGATGTTGGTAATAAATATTTAATACTTAAGCTATCTTTTAGAATATTTCTTGAAGTAAACATCATAGACTCTAAATCTTCAAAGCTATCTCGTACAAAGTCAATTGTATTAAGATTATGATAAATAATAGTTCTGCTTGCTTTACCTACTCTATCAAGCATTTCTTGTAGTTTTAATCTGCTATCAAAAACAGCATTAAAAGTATCTCCTTCTAATTGATATTCTTGATCTAGATGATATAGCTGATTTAGGTTAATGTTTTCATCTGGAATATTACCACAGTAGCTAGCTCTGCAAATATCAGCTAGAGCCCATGCAATAGAGTTAGTTGGAACAGGTTCACTCCAACCTGTTTGAGGATTCCATGTTGGTAACTTTCTAGTTACAATAAAATTAACTTTCTTAGATGTTTGAGAACTTAAGTTATCTGTTGCTAACATTTTCATAGCAACTAGTGTCATATCTTTATATTGAACATCTGTTGCTAAGTATCCTTTTAGAGCAGACCATGTAATAGTAGTGCTTTCTCTAGGTTCTGTTGACTCTTTTGTTAGCCTTTTCGCCCTTACTTCATAGCGACCTTCTTCAACATCTGCTTTAAATGTTCTCCTCACTTGCTTGGCTTGTGATGCTGTTATAGTTTCAGTAATAACAGTAAAGAAGTCCCCAATAGGGTTTCCTTCATAATCAATTTTTCTAGCTTCAATTAAGACCTCAACTGATTTAGGGTCTAAGCCTCCTGAGTTGTTATTATAATAAAGGCCTGAAGGTGCCACCAAGTCGACCTCAATAGCATTAATTATTGAATCAGGCTTGTTTAATGTAAAAGCACCTTGATAGTCATCGTACTTTAGTGTTTGTCCTGTAACCTCTTTAGCTAGAACTATATTATGATTAAATTTTGTGATTGGCTGATTTGGTTCTATAATCTCGTATTCAATACCCTTAAAATTTTCAATAGGAGTATCTTCAATTCTAATCTTTTCAATATCATATTCACCTAAGCCAACTACAAAAAGCTGATAAAGGTATAAATCATCATTGGAATTATCATATTGAGTATAAGGAATAGCTCCTAAGTCAGGGTAAAGCATATGGCGACCATAGCTAATAGTTACAGCATCTCCAACCCTTGCAGTATTACCTTGGGATGTTAAAGAATATGTAGGAGATTCTTTTTCTGCATAGTTTATACCTGCAATTTTAGGCATTGGAGGAGGTAATAAAGCATTAACAGCATAAGAACCTGTAATGTAAGCTACTGCATAAACACCTGCATATACAGCAGCTGCGGCTAAACCAGCTGTACCTGTAGCAGCTACTGCTGCTGTGGCAGCTGCAGCAGCTAAAACAGCAACAGCAATCATTGCTACAGTTCTTGCTGAACCACCTCCGCCACCTTCAGGTAAAAATCTAACTTCTAAAATATCATTTTTATTTAATTTCCTTGACCATTCTTCAGGTAATATAAATTCACCATTTAATATAACAAGCTTAGGTAATATGCACAGTTTTAACTCTGCATGATTACTCATAACACTTTCAATAGTTTTTTCTTTAGTTTCAATTTGATGTTTTAAAGTTAAGTTATAAATATTTAAAATTGCCATAATTGTATCATTCCACTATATAAAAACCTGTTATATTCCACCCGTGGTTTTTTAATTCTGTAATTGTTTGAATGATTGTGCCGTCTATTTCTATAGCGTGAAGAACTCTGCCTTCGCCTTTAGCGATATATGTACCTATATGACTTGTATATTTTCCTTTGCTCATAAAGACAGCACAACCTTCTATTGGTATTCTAACTTCTTTAAATCGTTGGCGTAGCGGGTTATTTAAAAACTGCTTTCTTGCAGCTAAAGAATCAATATTTCCAAAGATTAGTTTTTCAACATTTTTATTGAATATATTGTTTTGAACATCACAAAAAAGAGACCAACAGTCTTGCTGTCCCTTTATATACTCTTTACCTAAGTATGAACTGGCCCAATGTTTCATTTTATTGTACCAAATTAGGGAAGTTTTTAGATGTATATTCAATAGTAGGAACTGCAACATCTGTAAACACATTTGACTTACAAGTAAATATAACAACAAATGGATTTAAATCAGTATCCTTAATTTCAAATACTAATGGAACAGTTGAAGGCTCAGTTAAGTCTTTGTTAATATATTCTCTATAAATTACTTTAATAGGAATTTCTTCTGATACAGCCATTTCTAAATGTTTATTAATCTCTCCAGAAATATTATCAATAGTTATTTTTACTTGAGGTACTACACCAGGTTCTTTTGAAAGCTTGGGCATACCAAACGGACACGATTGAAATTTAACAATCTTGCCTGCATCAATAGGATGGTCTTGCTCAATTCTAGCTTCTAAGTCTGCACAGTCTCTAACAAGATATATAGATATTGGATTTCCATTTTCATCAGAAAAATTAGGGTGTCTTATTTCTAAAGTTGAATAAATAATAATATCTGTTGGAACACTTGCATAGGCCTCTCTTAATGCTTCTGAATATGTTGCCATAGCATTACTCTCCTATATTAAATCTTTTAAAGTTAAGTTTAATATATCGTCAAAACTGTCATAATCCTTAATTGTAGATAAAGCTACTTCAGGGGCATTTTTTAACTTTATTCTTTCTTGTTTTAATTCAGTTAAATCTTCATCGTCTTTAAAAGCAATATCAAACCTTTTGTCAAATTCAATAAAAGCATTATCTCGCTCTTCTCTAATTTTTTGAACTTTTAAATCTTTAACTTTATTTAGGTTTAAATTAATAGAATTATCTTCTATATCATAAGCATTAATATATTCAATATTTATATTGTCTAATGAATCAACCAAAACTCCATCTAATTGAGATTGAATTTTTTTTATATTATAACCATTAGCAACACTAGTAATAGCATTATTTCCTTCATTGTTCTTATGTAAAATAACTTGCATTTTAAGCTCCTTTTCTTTCATAAACTCTAAAACCTAATTGATGATTTATTAGTAAATTTGATGCATTTCTACAGTCTAGTTTAAATGTTCCATTTGCATAATCCATATGATTTAAAACTGCAAAAGAGTTTGTCACACTTGTAGCCATTACATCCCAAGTCTTACCTTTTAATGAGTCATCTAAATAAATTTGAAAAGTTCCTGTTGCTACTCTACTAACCATTTTAATATTATGTGAATATAAAAGCTCGCCATTAACATATAAAATATAACCTGCTGCAATAGGTTCAGCTAAAAGCTTATCTGCCTTACCTGATATGTTATTAGCATTAGCTAAGATATCTTGTTTATTTTTTTCTAAGCTTTGATTAATATTAGGCAAGTGAGTATTTTGAAAGTTTGTAAGCATTGTTTGAGTATCATTTTTTAACTGCTCTGCTGTTGATGCACTTGTAGATGCTTGTTGAACTTTACTATATAACTCCAATTTAGAAGCTTCTATAGATTCTGTATTATCTTTTATAATTTTTGCAATAGTTGGTTTAGATCCTTGAACCGTATCAATAGTTTCTATTTCTGTACCATTAATAAATTTATCGATTTTATTTCCTGCTTCAATATATTTATTTACTGATGCATTTAGTTTTGTTTCTAATGTTTGTTCTGTCATTGCTACCTCCTTTAAATTTTAGATAAAAATGTGTTTACTGAGTTTGTAATAATTTCTTGTGAATTTATTACATCTGCTAAAGTGTACTTTTTGGTTAGCTCATAACCACCTAAAGAAAGCATTGGCTGATATTGAACTTCTACAGCAGCTGAAACATCCCATTTATTAGTTATTGGGTTAAGAACTGCTTCATAAACACTTTCATTGTCTGTAAATCTAGCTTTATGAATAACCATTCCTAAGCCTGCTAACAGAGTAATGTCAAACCATTCAGCTCCATTTTTTGCATCATAAAATACCCAAGACTGGAAAACTGCAAATTCACTGTGAGTAAAAGACCATTTTAAGTTAATTACAGAAGGGTAAGCTGTAGAAATTCTTCTATGCCTAGCTATACCCGACTGCATTTGAGATTTAATAACACCGCTTTTAGGTTTTATAGAGTATGAATCTTTTAAAGGCCCTGGTAATAAGTCATTTAAATATACTGCCATTAGATATTTGCTCCATTTGTTTTAAATTCTTGTCTTAGTGTTCCATTTAATGGACCGCGGTTTCTACTAATGTTTTCAGCTATAGCACCTTCAATTTTTTCAATAATAGTATCATTTGTAATATTACCGTTTTCATCCTCACTTGTTTTTTGAGTTACTTTATGACCACTATAGTTATAAACGCGGTTTTTAACTATAATAGTTGTAGGTCTACCTCCATTTTTTATAGCAGTAACAGCATTTCTAGATAATACTTCTTCCCCTTTTTGTAGAATAGCAACATATTCATCTTGGCGTATTTCTCCACCAGAGTGATGTCGTGGTAAATCCATAAGATATGAGGCTGAAATATCTCTTGTTAGTGATGGACTTCCGGCTATACCTCCTACATGATTAACATTAGCAGAAATAGTATCACTGCTGCCACTATCAGAGTCTTCACCTCCAAAGTAACTTGTAATTGCTCCACTAAAAGCTTTAGCAATTGGCCCTGTAACATTTTGCTGAATTTGCATTCTAATCATGTCGTTAATAATACTATTAGTAAAGTCAGTAAAATTAAGTTTGCCGCTTCTTGTAAATTCAACTAGGCTATCAGTCATGCTGCCAAATGCACCTTGAACCATTTGCTGTACAGATTTTGCCATGTTTTGAGCTTCTTTGTTAAAGGCATCTAAGCCATTTAATGCCCCATAAATCCAAGAATCAGAGCTTAAGTTTGCATTCATTAAACTTTCTAAGTTACCTACAGAGCTATTTGCATATTCAGCTTGTGCCATTAAAGACTTAAGGCTTTCTTTCTTTTTAGAAAAGTTTAACTCAGGTTCCTTCTTTCTATCTGTTTCAGGTGTATATTCAGGCTTATCAGACGGATTATCCAATAGCTTTAATTTTTCTTGATATTTATTTAATGCTAATTCTGATGCCTCTAGTGCTTTTGTAAGTTCATTTACTTTTAAAGCAGGTTTTCTAAACTTAATATCTTGCTCGCCCATTGATGTTAGAGTAGATCTAAACTCTTCAATAGTAATTTCACCTTCAAAAAGCTGCTGCTTTAAGTTTAATATTTCTTCTTCTGCACTTTTAGTGCTAAATAATTTACTAAAAAAACCTTCCTCAGTATACTCAGTAGATTTTATTTGTTCCGTAATATCTGCAATAGCTTTTTTAGCTTCATCAATGCTATCTAGTATTTTAAGTCTAGTTTGTTTTTCTGTTGAATCATTTAGTTTATCAGTTGCTAATGTTAATGATTTAGCATTCTTTTCAACTTCTTTTAGTTCTGCAGCATATTTATTTGAAGCTTCTGCTGCAGCATCACTTCTTTTTGCGAATTGATAAACAGAAAAACCTGCAATAGCTATAACACCTAAAGGCCCACCAACTAAACCCATTGCAGCAGTTAAACCTCTTGCAGCTGTTCCCATTGCTGTCATTGCAGCTATTTGAACTGTTGCAGCTTTACCTGCAATAGCAGAGCTTGCACCTAGTGCTAAAGCCATATTTCTAGTTGCTAATGTAGTTGCTGCCATTGCAGCTGTGGTTGCAGTAGCTCCGACCTGTATTACCTTAAAAGCACCAAATGCTAAAGCTGCATCTTTTAAAATATCTAAATTTTTAACTAATATTGTAGCACCATTAGTTACTGTGCCTAAGGCAGCTCCAATTCCATCTGCTAAATTATCTGCCTGAGCAATAGCACTTCCTGATGCAGTATAAAACTCTTGTAAACTAGAATTAAAACCATTATTACCAATTCTTCTTTGAAAACTTGCTAACTGGTCATCTCTATTACTAATAGCACCACCAATTGTATTCATTTGCTCAGTCATAGCACCAGCAAACTGAGTATTACCAATTGCTAATAAATACTTTTGAATATCACTAGCATTTTTCTTGATTGTGCTTGTTGTGCCTTGGAATGTAAAGGCTACTTCATTGTTTGATTGGCTTGCTTTAATACCAAACTCTTTTAATCTTTCAAATTCAAATGTAGAAGCATCTGCAACAGCTTCAATAAACTGCATAATATCTTTACCCATGGCACTTGATGTATTACCATAGCTAATAAGAGCTTCTTCTGATGGTTTTAAACCTAAAGCACCCAATTTAATCCAAGCTTCAGTTAATGATTGCACAGCATAAGGAGTTTGTTTAGCTAAATTATCTAATCTTGTTAAAACATTATCTGCAGTTTCAGCATCGCCTTCTACCACTTTTAAAGATGCTGATAGCTTTTGAAATTCAATATTTGTAAGCTTTACAGCTTCAGCAGAAGCAGTTAGACCTTGAAATCCTAAATAAGCACCTGCAAGCCCTGCAAATGTCTGCATAGATTTACTTACACTACCCACAGTATCATTTAGAGCAATTAATGATTTATTAACAGGTTCAGCTGATGTTGAAATGCCTTTCAAAGCTACATCACCATATTTACCAAGCCTTTTTAGCTTAGCTTCTGCTTCTTCTGCTCCATTTACATTTAAATAAACACTTAACTTATTTGCTGACATCATAACTCCTTAAAATTGTAATACACTTGCATTTATTACATTTTAGCAGTAGAATTAACTTGGAGAATTTAAAAAAGGAATAATAAATGTCTGATACAAATATATTTGATTTAATAGCAGCTTTAGGAGACCCTAGCAAACCTATTACAATTATAAATAATACTGGTTTTATGTGGTGGAATGATTTTTTTGCTTATATTTTTACTGGTTTTATAGCTGCATTGTTTATTTATGGTTTTGATATCTATAAAAAATATTCTGAAAAAAAATTAAACTTTATAGAAAGTTTAAAAATGGAAACTCTAAATAGTTATTTTACAATAACAAAGGCCTATAACATCTTAACTTCTATAACTAGTCAAAATGATATGCCTGCAATAAAATCATTTATGATTGAGCCTAAGAATATAAATTTTTATAAAGATTTAATATTATATGAGAAAAATCAAAATCAAAATTTCAATAATGATGTGCTTGGATATGATTTATCTTTAAATATATCAAATAATAAATCCTTATTAGATAATGTTAATATGTATGCATCGGAAGGATGTAAAAATAATGAAGATATTAACTCATATATAAAGAATATAAAAAATCTTATATTTTGTGAAATGCACAACATTACTAGAATTAATAATATATTAAAATTTATTAAACAGCCCTATAAAGATTATGATTACTCAGATACAGGGATTATGAATATATATGATGAATATAAAAATAAAAAAAATGCATCTTATTTTATTGATCTTGAAATTAAAAAATTTCTAGATTCTAATAATTCAACAATCTCTGAAGATGATGTTATTAGAATTGTTTCTGAATATATTACTAACCATAAATTGAACCATGAATATATAGATGAATTTATACGATGTAAAGCTATAATTCTTAAAAGAATATCTGAAACAAGCCAGTCTTAAGACTGGCTTTTTCTATTATCATTTTGTGCTAAGGCATAACCTAGGCTTGCTGCTTTGAGATACTCTTTTGCAAAGTACATATCAAGATTTTCTAGTTTGGCTAGCTCTAGAGCTTCTAATAGTGGGAACTTATCTCCCATTTGGGAATCTAACTGAGTAATTAGTTGCCAAACTTGATAACCTTCAACAGTTTGTGGCTCTAGATCTAAGTTACCACTTAAATAGCTTGCTCCGTTGCCATATCTCCACCTAACTAGTTCTTGAATTACTTTTTTTCTTCTTCAACCTCTGTTTGAAGCTCCATGTATTGTTTAATAAACTCTTCTTGAATATTTAATGCACCATTTGTCATTAATAATTCAATATTATTATCGGTTACAGGAAGCTCCTTATTATCACTACCAATACCAGACCAGTCAATAATTACTTGCTTAGCTAGTTCAGTATTAAAGATACTAATAAAAATACCATTTTGAACTTCAATGTTGTCAAAATTAGGAAGTTTGCTATCAACACCTTGTTCTAATTCTGATTTTCTTTGTTCTATTAACTCTGAAACTTCTTTACTTGCTTTAAGTTTAGCAATAGCTCTGTGTTCTGACATATAGGGTTTACAGTTAATTTTAGCACCTTTAAGTTTAATAGTGATAATCTCATCTTTTCTTGATAAATTTAACATTAGTACATATCCTTATCGTTAATTAGTTCAACTTCAACAGCCTTACCTGCAGCTTTATTTTGTGCAGCTTGAAAATCAAAGCTAAGTTCAATGCCACCCGGGCCATCAATTGATTTACCTGGTGCAGACATATAAGCTTCTAAAACTTTAACTGTTAGTTTTTCATTAGCTGACTTTGTAAAGCCTAAGTTAATAGCAACAGGAGTACCTGCTTTAGCTTTATTTAGTAAAGACTTATCTGTAAATCTAACAACAACTGAACCTGTTGCTGCAAACATACCTGCATCAATACCTGAAATCTTGTTATCTGCTCTAACAGTTTTAACTTCAGACATATTATTAGTTAAAGCTAAACTTGCAGACATAATTTCAACAGACTCACCATCAATTTCAACAGAGCCATTAGCATTCATAAACTGATGATAGTCTAAAACTTCAGGTGCTGACTGAACAGATGTTGAGTTAACTTCCTCACCTTGTCCAATAATTGATACTGTTGTTGCAGCCTTACCGTCTGGAGTCCAATCAAAACTCATTTGGTTAATTTTACAGCCATTGTATAAATTATAGTCTGCTACTTCTTTGAAGGCTTTTTCAATTGAAAATGAAGGTAATATTTCTTTACCTGATGAAAAGACATGAGTAAACACACCTATATTTTCTGTTGTAACAGGAGCTCCCAAAAGACCTTTAAAGAATAGGCCAATATTTCTTAAGTCTACTGATACTTTTAAATCGCCTTGTACTGCTGTTCTACCTAGTACAGGAGCTTGTGATTCTCTACCCATACCTAAGTCATCATTTTCAATTAAATCTTGTTTACCACTTAAGTTGGTAGACTTAAATGGCACTTTAACAAACTTATCTGCTGATGGAGTTACACCAAAAGATGTTTCTTCTCCCATCATTACTTGAGCATTCGCTCCAGTTGCTACTTGATTACTCATAATTAGTTCCTCTTTTTTTAATAAAAAATATCCTATAGCTAAGTATAGGATATTAAAGAGGTTGGTGTTTTTATTTACTTTTACAGTCAGCAGACCCATCTAGACGACCATTAGCATAACCAGCAGAATAATTTTTATTGTCAAAATCACCCTTAATCAAATTACCCCTTAGTTTACAAGTAGTATTATAGCCAACTGCATAGCCATCGCTATAGCCTGAGTTGTAGTCGTTACTATCGCTATTACAGGCTGATAAGCTAATTAATACAGTAAAAAGACATAGTATTTTTTTCATTTTGTAAGACCTCATATTATATTTTTATATAAATATAATATACTTATTTATCGTCAAATACAATTAAAACATTAAATGATGATTTTCTGATAGCATGGCCATTCTCAGGGTCTAGTTTTTCTGTGTCTGATGGTGTAATTGATAAATTCATTAAATATGTATTAGAAATATCATAATCTTTTATGGCTTTTCTTATTGATTCTTCAAATTTTGCTAACTCCATAGACATTAAGTTTTCTTCAATTTCATCATTAGTGTCTTCAGGTAATCTATAGTTTAAATATAACTCTATTAGTAGTGATAATTGAATAGTATCAATTCTAGGTCCATATACAGTATCTATAATTTCTGTTTCCCCATCTACTAAGTTTACTAACCTTTCATCTTCAGGCATTTCATATTCATAATCCTTATTTCTTACTAATACAAAATTATTAGCACTAGAACTTTCTTCTAAAATATTATAAATAGTTTGTATTGTTTGTTCTTTTTTTATCATTTCTTTTGCTCCAATTTATTTAGCTCTTCACTAATATATCTTTTTAATTTATCTGATGCTTTTTTAGATGCTGTATCAAAGTTTATTTTCTTTGTTTGTCTTGTTTGCTTTACTAAGAAAAAATAAACAGCAGTTTCAGCTTGAGATTCATTTCTTGAATTAGTTCTTCTAATGGTTTTTTTACCTGATTTTGTTGTTTTATGGATAGTTTGACCCACAAGATATGCTTTATCCTTAGTATCTTTTGCAAAGTATAGTTCAGGAAATAACTTTGGCCAGTTTTCAGGTGTATATCTTTTTTTACCAGGTGCTTTAGGGACATTCTCAGTTGGAATCGCTATCCACTTACCATTTTTCGGCCTTCTTATTTCAGGGTCTTCAAATCCTGCCATAATTTTAGGTGCTTTTGTATAAACTAAAGCTTTAGTAAACTTTTCATTATCAGATTTATTATAAAACTTTACTCTCCAACTTTTAGCTAAGCCATATCCTAACCTTGCTCTTTGTGTTTGGCTAACTATTTCTAGCTTTAATTCATTAGCAGATCTAATAACTGCTTTATGAACAGCTTTAAAGGCATTTTGCCTTTTTACTTCTAATATTTTAGGTAAATCACCTTTAATTGCTGCTGTAAATTTCATTATTGAACCTTTAATTCATAAATATTATTATTTAAAGATCTAGGGCTTGATTTAATAATAAACTCTTGATCATCAATCTTTAAAACATCTCTTATTTCAGGTTTTTCTGTTGATTGAATTTTAATTGATGAAGATGTAACATTAAAACCTTCTTTTAGATTAAAGCTCTTATCTTCTTTAACCATTAAAACTTCAAATTCTGAACCATCTTTCTTAATAAGCAAGCCCTGATCTCCAAAATTAGAGAACAAAGCATTACTTATTTTAGCTCTTGCACTTGCTAGCTTATTCATCTAGTTAGCTTTCTTTGCAGATGCTTTATTTGTCTTAGCTTTTGCAGGTGTTTTTGCTGATGTTTTCTTATTTGTAGAAGGTTTAGTAGCTTTTTTTGATTCTGTCTTTGCTTTTGGAACTTTTTCTTCTACTTTTTCAGCCTTTTTAGGTTCTTCTACCTGTTTTGATTCTGCAATAACAGGAGTTTCTTTTTTAGACTCTTTAACTTCTGTTGCAAAACCCCTTGAAATTAATGACTTTGCATCTTTATCATCAAACTCTATAATTGTTCCTTTTTTACAGTAACCTTGATTTGCTCTAACATTTGTGTGTAATTTAATTTTCATTGTTTGTTTCCTTTATTTTTTATTTAAGAATAAAAGGTCTGCTGATATAGCAGACCTTTTAATGATTATGCTACAGTCGCTGCAAAAGTTGCGTTAATCCTGTGAACAATAGGTAAGTATCGAGACTCAACTGATACATCTTCTTCACCAGTTTTGCTGTTATAAGTTTCTCTAACAAAGAAATCTTTAGCGATAACTTGGTTTTTATCCTTTAATGCACCAAAGTGAAGAACGCCTTGAGCTTTATCAATATCTAATAAAATTGCAGAATTAGCCGGTAACATTGGATGTGAATTGCCTTCTGCATCTTCATAGCGTTCAGCATATACGATAACTTCTACTGTTCCAATTTTACCAATGTGTTGAAGGTTGCCAATTGTATTGCAAGCTGTTTCAACTTTAGACTCTGAACCTCTTCTTGAGTTTAGCTTTTTCTCTACAACATTGTTGTCTTCAAAATAAGAAGCAGCTTCTGCATCTAAAATTAAGACATTTGGAGATACACCTGAAACTTTTCTAACTTTAGCAGCCCATTGTGTAATTTGTTTCGGGATATTCGCATCTAAATTAGACCATTTTTCATCTGTTGCTTGAATAACTTCTGAAAGTTCAGGATTTCTCTTAAAGTCAATATTCTTAACAGTAGATTTATCTTTATCTTCATGTAAAGCATCCATTTTACCTAAGAATAGAGCCTGAGCTGCCATAAGCTTTTGTCTAGTTCTAATAGATGTTTTTAAATCTCTAATAATATTTTTCTTACAAATTTTTGTATTGTCATAGTTTTGGCCAATCTTTTGACCAGGTTGTCTAACCATAACTTTATCCAAATCAACAGTTCTTTCTAATCTAGTGAAAGCTGCATCAAGAATATGTGTTTCTGTTGCAGATTCCTCTAACACAACACCTTCTTCTTTGTCTGACATAATAGGAGCAATCTTAGGAATACTCTCATCAATATCAGTTGCAATCTTTTTAGTTTTTTGAACTGTTGTTTTTTTGAAGACTAAACCTAGTAGACCTAAATCATCATCACCAACTCTTTTTACAACTCTATCAATTACCATTGATTGATTAATATCATTCATTTAAATACCCTTTATTTTAAGAAGATGCTTCTAATGTGTAGAGCTTCTTTTACTGCGTTTTCATCTAGACCACTATAATCAATAGCAAAACCATTAAAAATACCAGTTGTATAGAATAAACCTTCTGTATCTGCAGATGTTGCATCAACATCTTTTGCTAAAACAACTTTAACAGTTGCAGCATCTGTTGGTGTGATGGCTTTACCATCTGCATCAAAAGCAAATACTTTACCTCTTTTATGCTCTTTACCTGCTTTAACAGTAAATGTTTCTGTTAATTTAGGAAGATGTGAACCTCCAGATAACTGATCTGGCTCATGTTTAATTACTTCTGTCATAATTAATACCCCTTATTTAAGCTTCATCTGCAAAATATGCATCAACTTCGTCAGATACATTATTTTGAGTTTTATCTTTTGCTTCAACTTGTGGATTTTCAACCTTAGCCATAGCTTTTTCAAAGTCTGTAGGCATAATTGATGGACCCTCTTTTGATGCGTCTAAGTCTTTCTTTCCAGATGCTAATACAGCTTCTGCTGATTCTACATCCATTCCCATATCAACAAGCTTTTCACCCATTTCTGGTAAGCCTAGTTCTTTTGCTTTTGCAGAAATTGCCGAGAACCTTTCTCTTTCTGCTTTTACCGCCGCTTGAACATCAACTTTGCTTGCAGTAGCAACTGAATTTTCTTCTGTTACTGTAGATGTTTGATTTTCTGACATTTCAAACTCCTCTAAAATTGTTTCTAAATCGGAAATTTCATCAACTAACTTCATTTCTAAAGCTTTTTGACCTATGAAAGTTCCACCGTTGGTTTTTTCGACATTTTCAAGGCTTATATCGCGATACCTTGCAATATCATTAGCAAAAATATCTGCTAAATCATCAACTTCAGACTGGATTTTATTTTTACCTTCTTCAGTTTCAGGATCTAATCTTTTATCTTTACTCTTTGATGATACAATTTCTATTGTTTTGGTGTTTTCGTCTGTAGATTTTTCAAAGCACGCAACTACACCAATAGAACCTACACTTGACATTTTATGTGCATAAACTGTTTGGGCCGCACTAGCAATATAATATGCAGCTGAGCAACCCATGCCTGAGATATAAGAAATAATATTTTTTTCATCTCTCGCTCTATAAATTAATTCAGCAAGTTCTGCACAGCCGTTAACCATTCCCCCCGGGCTATCAATATCAAGAATGATATTTTTAATGCTAGGCTCTTTAATTAGACGTTTAAATTCTTTAGTAATAGAGCTATATGCACTAATACCAAACAGCTCACTCCAAAAATCGCCATGACGCATTAAAGGTCCATGAATTTTTAACATAACAGTATTGTTTGATAATTGTGTTACATAGCTTGACAAATCACGTTCTTCAAAATCGCTATTAAACATTGCCTCTAATGCAGGTTTAGTAATCATTAAAGGGATTCCATACTTTTTAGTCATTTGACTCCTCCTTTTCGTTTTCATTAATCTCAACAAGCTGTCCGTTGCTTGCTAATTTTAAATGCTTAGTTTCTATAACATCTTGTTCTCTTTCTAATTCATCAGCAGTATCTTCCCAATTTGAACCAAGTCTTGCTGACTCTTGAGTTCTTGAAGATAAACCAGCATCAACTAGCATAATTGCTGCCTTTGCTTCCTTAACAGGGTCAAGAACTCCTTTAGTTGGCCCATGCAATCTATATTTTAAATAGGCTTCTTTATTTTCATAAAAGTCTGGAGCTTCTAATTTTCCAGTATTGATGCACTCTTCAATATGTAAAGAATATAATTCTTTTACCCATTCAATATTAAACCAAGTTCTAAAAGATAATATTCTTTCCCAATCCTCTTGAATAACAGCTCTTGCAGATGAGTAATTACATTTTGAAAAGTCGTTCATAATTGTTTCATAAGATAAGCCTGCAGAACCAATACCTACTGTCCTAGTAATATTCTCAACAAAAGCAGAAAATGAACTGTTTGGACGATTAGGTGAAAATGTTTGAGCTTTTTCCCCGTGATATAAATTAACAACTCCTCCAGCTTCCATATTTCTATTCCAACCACGGCGAACTTCTTCTAATAGTTCGTGGTCTTCATCTCGTATACCAAACTGCTCCATAAGTTCTTTGTCAGATTTTGGAGGACTTTCAATAATTAGAGCAATCATTGCAGATACAACAGCAGCTGATAGTTCTGCTTCTTCGTATAAATCAAGCTTTTTGAATAATGTTAAAACTGTTGAGAATATAGGTTTACCTCGAGATTGATCTATTCTATCTTGTTTGTAAACATGAATGACTCTAGTTCTTCCCCATTTAGTTTTAGCAGGAACTCTTTCATAATTAACATTTTCATTATAAGTATCATCCTCTGGATACTCCTTAGAAATATAATAAGCTATAGGTCTATTTTGTTTGTCATATTCAATACCAGCTCTAATATTCTTATTATCTTCTAAATGTGGAGGGGTAATTAAACGGTCACATTCTACTAGTTGGATTTTAGTTTTAAACATGCCATTAGCATCTTTATCCCAATGAACTAATCCTATTACATCACCATTCATTAAAATAGTTCTTAGAGCTAGCCTAGTTGACTCAGCAAAATTGTTTTTACCAGCTAAATCAAAATCTTTAGAGTTTGAATATAGATTCCATAAACTTTCAGCTTTATCATTCCATTTTTTAGCTTTTTTTACATCCCAACCTAATACTTTGTAATCAACCTGTGGAATAAGTTTAAAACCAGGGCCAACTACCTTATCTGTCATCTTATTAATAATAGAATTTGCTAAACCATTACTATTTTGTAAATTGCGACTTTTTGCATAAAGATCTCTAATTTGACCTAACAGCTCTTTATTAGCAGAGAATGCATCAGGGTTCCAAGTTTTTAATATAGAATCTACTTTGCTCTTATCGATATCTGACATATTAAAGCCCCCCGATTCTAGGCGTTCCTGAACACCTAGTTCTAGCACCTTTTAATCTTTTAATTTGCAAGTCAATCAAAGCAATTTCTTTTCTGATAGCATCAGGACTAACTACTTGAAATTCTGCATTACCTAATCCGTCTATATCACCTTTTGTTACATTAGTACCAAGTAAAATATTATCCAGTGCATTAATAAATTTTGCTTTTCTTACTTCTAATTCTTGTATTGTTGCCATAAAAATACTCCTATGATTAATTCATAAGAGTATTTTATATCTTTTATACTGTTGGGGTTTTAGTAATTTAATTAAGTTTATAATAGTCGGCCACCATCTTTATATTTATTTAAAATATCTTGTGCTTTTTTTGTTTTTTTAGACTTGTTGGTGTATTTATTATTTCCTTTTTCTTTAATTAGCCTTTCTAAAGACTTCCAATTTTTACTTGGATCATCAAGGCCAAATAAGTGGGCAGCTGCACGAGCATAAACTCTAACATCTAATGCTTCGTTTCTAACAGTTGGGTCTTTTTGCCATTGAACTTTAATACCACCATCTCTACTGTTAACTAAAACTTGTTTTTCAGATGTTAATTGTTGGAAGTACTCTTCATCATAATTAATTGGAAAATGACAAGTTCTAGGTCTAAAACTTTCTCCATCTGTTGGTTTTTCTACTTTTAAGCTTGAATAAACTTCTTTCTTAATTTCACTAACACCTAAAGTCCAAAGCCTTAAAGCATTGTTTTTACCGTTTACAGTAATTCTATTGGGGGCTGGTATCCATTCATTATGACGACCTGAACCTTTAATTGGCATTACATTTTTAACACCAAATACACTAACACCAGTACGACCATAACCAACATCTCTTTGAGTTAAACACCAGTTATAAACAGATTGAGTATTTTTACCACCTGTATCAATAGCCATAATTGATATATTCATTATTGAACCTAACTCATGTTTAAAATCTGTATTTAAAACTTCTTCTAGTTTTTCCCATACTTCTTTTTCATCAGGGTTACCTTCAATAATTCCATAATCAATAGACCAAGACTGTTTATCTTTGCCCCAGGCTACAATTTCATACTCTAAACGGTCAGGCTGTGTATCAACTCCTGCTGTTAAGAATAAACCATCTTTAGGAACAACTCTCAATTCATAATTTTCTCTTTGGTCATAAATAACTCTCCATGGTGGACTATCGCCTTGCAGTTCGTAAGTTAAACCAAGCTTAGTATTATAAAATTGAACTAGTTTATTTTCATCATCTTTTGACTTTTCAAACTCTTCAGCCATTTCTTGCCATGAATAAAAACCTATTGGAGCATACATTGAATTAATATGAAAACTTGCCCTTGTTAAGCTTTTAGGAACTGCTGTTGCTATCCATTCCCCATGCTCTAACATTTGTGTTTTATGCTTTTGTTCATCAATCATGCCACCACAAGAACTACACTTATAAGAAACATCTACAATTTGGTCATGTTCATTTTTTGAATATTGTAAGTTATCCCATTCTAGAGTTTGTTTATGGCCACAATGTGGACATGGTAAGAAAAAGTATCTTTGATCGCCTGCTAAAAACTCTCTTTCAATAATTGATTGACCTTTAACCGTTGGCGTTGATGGGATAAATATCTTTTTATCTGCACCGAATGAACTAGCTCTAGTTTCTGCTAAAGCAATTGGGTCACCTTCCCCTTCAACATTAGCTAGTAAACGGTCTGCTTCATCAATCATTATATATTTAGCTGATATTGAACTAAGGTTTTTAGCAGAACCTGCTGTTTTTAAGAATATACGACCACCTTTAAATCGTTTTGTATCTGCTTTGTCTTTACCTTTATTTAAAATAAGCTTTTCTTTTAGGCTTGGGCAGTATTTAAATAATGGGTCAATCTTCTGTTCATTAACAGAATTAATAAGACCTTGTGATGGCATTAAAAATAAACTAGTTGCAGGAGCTACATCAACAATATACCCAATCCAGTTAATAGCTGTTTCAGTTAAACCAAGCTGTGCACCTTTCATTACAGATATATGAGTTAAATTTGATGACGCAGAAAGAGCATCCATTATGTCTTTTAAATATGGTGTACGGCTTGTTCTCCATAAACCTGACTCATTAGAAGTTTCAGCTGATAAAAATCTAAACCTATCAGCCCACTGACTAACCGTTAGGCTTGTTGGTGGTTCCCAAGCTTCTTGAATAGCTTTTAAGAATTTATCCCCATTTTGAAAATCAAATAGTTTTTTAATCTTTTGTAAGGTCAAAGTTTAACTCTCCCACATCTTTACAGTGTTTTTTTACTTCTTCTATAAGTTCTGTTTTATAAGCTACTTTATCTATTCCAAACTTTGCAGCCATATTTGCTGCAATTCTATCAGGAAACCTTAGCCAATGATCTCTTTGCTCTCGCATAACTTCAAATACTGCTAATGTTGCCTTTTCAACATCAACTAAAGAACCTTCAAACTCTTGAACTTTTAGCTCAGCCATATCAGCCATAGCTTTTTCTTTTCTTGTTCTTTGAAGTGTTAATTCATTTTCAGGATCTTCTTTATCAGGAATATATGGCCCTTTTTTCTTTTTAGGCACTTTTGATTCAAAATCTTTAAAATCATCTCCAAATATTTCTTCTTCTGAAACTAATGCTTTTTTTATCTTTTTTTCTATAATTGGCTTTATGTCTTCGGCATTTTTACCCTTAGTATTGTATATAGTCCAGTTTTCATTAGATGAAACTTTTTCTAGTTCATCTTTTTTCTTTTTAGGTTTTCTCTTTTTTGCTACATCACAATTTGCTTTAAATTGTTTAGATGCTATGTCTAAATCAAGCTTAGACCCTACAATTGCAGAGTCAAATATTCGGCCTTTTTTTATAGCTCGTCTAACAGTAGTATCACTAACACCTAATCTTTTAGCAAGCTCTCTAATTGAAACTAATTCTGACAAATTAACACCTCTAATTACACTTCTTTTTTGCATTATAGCAAGTGCGACACCTTGGTGCGACATAGTGCGACTCTTTGTTTTTAGGGTGTCGCACCCTAAAAGCCTTACTTTCTGCCACTTTTCAATCTACAAAGTGCGACATTTTATGCAAAGTGCGACCTCAAAATTTTTGCCCCACATATTAAAAACCATCGCGGTAAAGCCCACCCACATAGTATTTGAGTGCGTCTAAGTACCTTTTTAATTATCTATTTATATAAATGAAAACCATACACTTTATATTAATTATAAAAACTTATAGTAAAGAATTTTATTTATAAATCTCTCTTGATTTGTAAATAATTAATTATTATATATTATATGGTAATACCTACCCGTTTCTTACTAGAGGAATTAAGCTATGAAAATTTATCCTAGCAAACTAAACCTTAAGTCAACCCCTCACATCCGAGTTATCGCTCCATCTCGTAGTCTAAAAATCATTAGCTACGACAACCTGGAGCTTGCCAGTCGTAAGCTGAAAGAACTCGGTTTTGAAGTATCCTTCAGTGAAAATGCTTTTGAATGCGATGAGTTTTCATCATCATCAATTCAAAGCAGAATTGATGACATTCACGAAGCAATCGCTGACCCATCAGTGGATTGTATTTTAACTGCTATTGGTGGCTACAGCTCTAACCAACTGTTAGACAGTCTGGATTATGACCTGATCAAAGCTAACCCTAAGCCTATCTGTGGTTTTTCTGATATTACCACACTGACAAATGCAATCTACGCTCAAACTGGTCTTGTCGGTTACTCTGGCCCTCACTTTTCTACATTTGCTATGAAAAAAGGTCTGGAGTATACAGTTGAGAACTTCTTGAATGCCATGACTTTGGACAAATACGAAGTTAAACCGGCTGCAACATGGAGTGATGATCCTTGGTTTGAAGATCAAGAAAAGCGTGAGTTTTTCTACACAGAAAACCCGTGGGTTATCAACGAGGCAAAAGAGACTGTGGCTGGCACCTGTTTGGGTGGCAACCTAAGTGCTCTTCGTTCTCTTCAGGGTACAAAATTCTTCCCGGACTTGCATGAAAGTGTAGTTATGGTCGAAGTCACTGACCTCAACGATGCACGAACGTTCCAAAGAAACCTTGTATCGTTAACCCAACAGGCTGGTTTTGATAGTGTAAAAGCTATCCTGATTGGTCGATTCCAAAAAGGCTCTCTTGTAACAAAAGAAGAACTGACTACGGTTATCTCTAACATTGGTGCACTACGAAGCATTCCTGTTATTGCCAACCTGGACTTTGGACACACAACACCGATCTTCACCTTTCCTGTAGGTGGCGAAGTTACTCTTGCCCAGGAAGAAGAAAATATTTCGATCACATTTAAATAAAAAAGAGGGGGGCTGATTTTCAGCCCCCTTTCCTTTATTTCCTTTGCAACAAAGCAAAGGACGCTAATCCAACTCAGTCCCCCTCTTGGTGTCTTGCTAGCAACTATGGCCTGCAATAGTATCCAAGATAAAAGAAACATTTTGGGTTGGAAACTCCTTATTCAGAAAAGACTGGACATATTCTAACAAATCATCATCTGAAAAACCGATATCCCTTGAGATAAAATACATTGAATCAACATATTTTTTCAAAATACGGGTTCGATTATTCTTACTTGAAGGCAATACACCTTCACGAATAATGTACGACGATGTTAAAACACAGTCCTGAAGTTTTCTTTCTTTCACATCAGGAGTAGTTACTAAATCATTAAAGTAATGACAGTCTAAAACATTACCCAAACCAAAGACTTGCTTCATTGTTGTAGAGGCTCCAATAGCCAATTCAACAGCATAAGGCTCACCGTCTTTTTCAATAACGATAATATTGCCTATATCTTCGATTTTTTTTGATACTTTATGCTCAATGGCAATGTTAAAGTTCCTTCCTTTAACATCATCCATACCAATTTTATGAACATAGTACCCAGCATGCATTGTATCGACTTCTATATTTTCTTGCAGAAAATTATCAGAAACCACTGTCATCAAGTCCAGATCCTTGCTAGCAACTCTAGCATAGATTTGAGACATTGGCAGACATAGTGCTTCTTGTAAGAAGTTCAACAGAACAACAACCAAATCATTTGTGCGAGAATATGGGAACAATGCCCCCCAACTCACAAAAAACGATCCCCAATTTGGAATAGAATCAAAACTAGTAAGATTCTTAGCTCCATGTGTTCTCACACACGGTTGCACCAAATAAACTCCCTGATTAGGTAGGTTCTCATTTCTGAGGTATGGTTTAAGAACACTGATATGCGAACCAATAAACCGAACCGTAGGATCAATCCCTGAGCAAATTTTCACCTCTTGCTCTTGAATAGCTCCTGCTTTGCTTATAAGCTCACAATACTTTGATGATAGTAAGTCAGTTACCTCTTTAGGAGAATGACTGACGCCAAAGGAAATATCTTCGAAAAGATAATTATTACATTTCATAAAAACCTCTCTATGAATAAAACAGCACTAACTTATTCAACAATATAATAATTTCAATACACTATTTCAATAGATTAACTATAAAATCCTTGATATTTCTTTATTTCTTCTGCATACTATATAAATAAACTAAATATATATACTCTAAATTATTCAGGAGAATAGAAAAAATGAAAACAAAAATTTATCCTAACAAGCTTAAAAAAGGTGATCATATAAGAATTGTTGCTCCATCAAGAAGCTTAGGAATTATTGGGGAAAATGATATTAAATATGCCAAAAACAAATTAGAAGGCTTAGGATTTACTGTATCATTCGGAAAGCATGTTAATGAAATGGATGACTTTGCTTCATCTTCTATTGAATCTAGAGTAGAAGACATTCACGAAGCTTTTTCAGATAAATCTGTTGATGGTATTTTAACAGTAATTGGTGGTTATAACTCAAACCAATTAGTTGATTACTTAGACTATGACTTAATTAAAAACAATCCAAAAGTACTATGCGGTTTTTCTGATATTACAGCTTTAACTCTAGCAATTTATTCTCAAACTGGACTAGTTGGTTACTCAGGCCCTCATTTTTCTAGCTGGGGTATGCAAAAAGGCTTTGAACACTCTTTTGAATATTTCTTAAAGTGCTGTGTAGAAAAAGATTCATATGATGTTATCGCTTCTAAAGAATATAGTGATGACCTTTGGTTCTTAGATCAAGAAAATAGAACTTTTATAGAAAATGAAGGTATTTGGGTTTTAAATGATATTAAAGGATCTTTCGAAGGTACTTTAATTGGAACACATATGAGATGTTTAAACTCATATCAAGGTACAAAGTACTGGCCTGGATTAGATAACAGTGTTCTATTTATTGAAGAAGATGAAGAAATTGATGCTCTATTATTTGATAGACAACTACAAAGCTTAATTCACCAATCAGACTTTTCTGGTGTTAAAGCAATAGTTATTGGTCGTTTCCAAAAAAATTCAAAAATGACTCAAGATCTATTATCTCAAATCATTAAAACTAAGAAAGAGTTAAAAGATATCTTAGTTCTTGCAAATGCAGACTTTGGACATACTACACCATTAACAACTCTTCCAATTGGTGGCTGTGCCCAAGTATCAAATGATGAAAATGGTACTAAAATTACTATTTTAGAGCATTAATAGGTATTAAATTTTACTAAAGGAGCTACGTTAGCTCCTTTTTTTATTACTAAAAAATAGATACTAGGACTTGACTTCATTTTTTTCATCACTATATTTAATTGTAGTTATAAAAAGCTAAACCTTAATGTTTAACAATCAAAGATATTAAAGTTTTAATTTCTAATTAGAGCTTTAGTTTGTATCCTAAACCATTAGTGAGGAAGTTCTTATGCCTAAGAAAATTCTGCTTGCAAATAGCTGGCAAACTCCAGGAGAGCATTTCCATAATGCCATCGAGTCTGACTGGTACAAAACGATTTTTAATATTAAGAATCGCTTGTTCTATTCAACAACTGAGTTTTACCAAGGTTTAAACATGGCATGCTCGTTGATGCCAATTACCTGTGGTTCTGTATCAAGCCCTATGGGACTTGGTTCGGATAGCCTTCCTGTGAACATTGACTTGTTTGGAGAGAAGACATTCCTTGCCGACTCTATGCAATTCCATCTGGAATATATGCTACGAGTGCATGATCAAGGTGTGTGGTACATTATGCCAACATTCCGTGGAGAAGAGCATGACAAACGACACCTCAATCAGTTTTTCCATTCGGAAGCTGAAATTGCTGGTGATCTTGATGCAGTAATGCATCTTGTTGAAAGCTATCTTGTTCGCATGACAGAAAGCATCATCAACGATTCAGTTATTGACCTGGGTAACAAGCTAAGTGGTCTTGACCACATTCAGCACCTGTTATCATTTAAGGACTCTAACTTTCCTCGTGTAACATTTGAGGAAGCATGTTCTATCCTTGGCGATAACAGCGACTTCTATGAAGAAGTTCTCCCTGGTGTTAAATCCATTACATCTAAAGGCGAACTAAAGCTGATGGAGCACTTTGGCGGCCTTGTGTGGCTTACACACCTGCATGCTCAAACTGTTCCTTTTTATCAGGCAAATGATGAAGCAAATCCAACCTATGCCAAATGTGCAGATTTGCTGATGGGAATCGGTGAAACAGTTGGTTGCGGTGAGCGTCATACTTCGAAAGAAGAAACCATGGCATCTCTGGAGCGACATCAAGTTGATCCGGCAGAGTATGAGTGGTACCTTGATATGAAGGAACACTACCCTCTGAAAACCTCAGGCTTTGGTCTGGGAATTGAACGATACATCCTGTGGCTACTTAAGCATGATGATATCCGTGACATTCACCTGCTACCTCGACTGAAAGGCGAAACCTATAAGGTTTAACTTTCGATATTAAGAAAAAAGAGCATTAACCACCTGTTAGTGTTCTTTTTTTTATTTAAATCTATTACCTCTATATACTTGACTTAATCGAACTTGAAACTTATCTTTAACTTAATAACTAAATTATAACGTTTTTATTTTATAAAAAACTCTAGAGGCAAGCTGTTATGAAAGCAATAAACTTTTTTAGTCGTACTGTTCCATGTAAGAAGCCAACTTCTCCGCAAAGCCACAAGGAATATTTAGGCACTGAATATTTCTCTATTGTGGAAGGCTCTTTATTAAGAACCTCTTACAATGGAACCTTGGCTATTTCTGGTAAAGTTATTAACCATACTATGTATTTAGACAATGAAGTAACAAAAATAGTGACTAAGCCACTGTTTAAGCTTACTGGCGTGCCTGAATATATTGTTAATAATATGCTAAATAGTAATATAATTGAAAGAACGAGCACTCCTAATTCTTTTAATATTATTCACTGTTCTGATAACCGTCTTCCATATTATGGCAGAATTGAAATAACAGATGCATGCCAATGTGACTGTGATATTTGCTATAAAATGGAATCTAAAAGTAAACAACCGTCATTAGACACTCTAAAAGAACGAATTATCCACTTAAGGAACCTTGGCATCGTAAGACTAGAGGTTTTGGGAGGAGAACCTCTTTTAAGGAGAGACTTAGGGCAACTGTGTGATTTTATTACACAAGAGAACTTTATGTACACCATTATTACAAATGGAGAGTACTTAATAGATTTACCTCAAGAAACAATCAATTCCTTTAAATCATCCAGTGACGTTATTATAAGTATTGACTCATATGGGGAGCTGCATGATAAAAGTCGAAAACGAGATGGTTTATTTGAAAAGGATATTGAAGGTCTAAAAAGATTAAAGCAAAACGGTATTAACTGCTCTATTCTTTGTACAGTTAATCATGACAATGAACCCGGCATTGATAAACTTATTGATTATTTAAAGCCTTTTGAGGTTGATTTGTTTATACGCCCTACTATTATGACAGGGGCTGCTGCACACAATAAACTTCAGAATGTGGATATGACTAAAATCTATGAAAAGCATAAAGATACTCCGCATGTTTTTCATAATACTGTTCACTTAGCCAATGAGGTATCAGAAGCAAGGTTCTATGGATGTGATATAAGACAACTAATTAATATTGATATTAATGGTCAGCTTATGGCATGTCACATGGATAGACAACAAAAAACCATCGCTGTTGAAACTTATTCATCAGATGAGTTACTAAAAGATCTTAATGACACTCTTATGGCAAGATTAAATAGCCAGAAGAGCTGCATTAATTGTGATATTAACAATTCTGCAGATGGAATTAAGTGTGGTGGACTTTGCAAGTTCTCAAAATCTTTTATCAAAAATGACATCAATGTCATTAAAGTATCCTAAATAAAAAAATACCGATAAAACCACCTAAGTTAAATACTTGGGTGGTTTTTTATTTAAACTTTAAAATAAAAAATAATAAGAAATAAATATTATTTGTACTTTTTTTGTACTTTTTACACCAAAATCCCATTTGTGATACTATTTTACATTTTATAAAACAATAAAACCCTAGAGATAATCTAGGGTTTAGAGTGGTGCTACTGGCGAGGATTGAACTCGCGACCTCTACATTACC
>CEVA01108249.1_pt1 | contig 27089 bp, 25 predicted proteins | sample 361521 | NCBI WGS metagenome assembly CEVA01 (sample SAMEA2622823, study PRJEB7988) | marine metagenome | isolation source: saline water (ENVO:00002010), including
ATTTTTCTTGCCTGGCGGACGAGCCATGATAGCGACCCCGCTTTCTAGCAAATCATCGCTGGTTAATTCTAAATAGGCTGAGCCGCCGCCAAAGACCTTAGGGAATAACTCTTTGAGATCGTCATTAATCTGATCAAAGGTGCTTTTAAATTGCGCTTTGGTCTGGCGGTCAATTTTAGCAATCGCCGACTCCAAGGTCTCCAAGGCATCAGTTAAATCTTGTAGCTGCTCATCAAGGTAAGCTTTGCGCTGCTTGGCACTGGCAAACTCATCAATCGCCGCCAGGTTAACAGCGCCAAGCGTGTCTAACTGCTTATCAATTTGCGTGAGTTGCGCTTGCCAGCGACCAACTGCGGCATCGTCATCAAGGCTTTCGAGCACCTCTTTGAGCGTGACTTTGAGCTCTTCTAATGGTGCTAGCGCCTGCTGCGCTTTCAGTGTCAGGGTTTGCTCCGCCAATAGCGCCTGCTGAATCTGCTCTTGCAATTGCTCACGCTGCTGCTCACCTTGGGCTAAGCGTGACTTATTTTGCTCATAGTTTTGCTGTGCTGTATCAAGCTGATGACGCAAATCAACCTGCTGCTCGCTCAGGCGCTCTTTTTCCTGCAACAAGGTTTCAATTTGCTCGGCCATTTGCTCAAGCGGCTGCTCCAGCGCTTGCTGCTGCTCCTGAGCCTGCTCCACCGTTAACGCCAAGCGGCTTAATTCATTGTCGATGTGCGTCAGCTTATTCTCACTGAGGGACAACTCACTTTGCTGACGCTCTGCGCTAAGACGCGTATCTGCGACTCGCGTTTGATGCTCCCGCAACTGTTGCTCGCATTGGCGCAGGTGCTGTTGACCCTGCTCGTACTGACCCTGCAATTGCTCATTGTACTGCTGCGCTTGTTCCAAAAGCTCCTGTGCCTGCTGAAACTGCTCGTCAGTGAGTGCCTGCTTATCTTGAAGCTCGCGGTCTCGGGTCATCAACGCTTGTTGTTTTTCACTGAGGCGTTGTTGTTGCTGTTGCCATTGTTGTTGTTGCTCGCGCAATAATTCCAAACGGGTTTGCATGCTGGCATGGCTACGTGAAAGCTCATGCACTTGCTTCTTACTATTGTCCAGTTGCTGCGTATACTGCCCTCGCTCCTCATGCAACTGTTGTAGATATTGCTCACTTTGTTGTTGCTGTCGCTGTGCACTCTCAAGCTGGCTATCAAGTTGCGCCAGTTGCTGACGTTTAGCTAAAATGCCTTGTTGTGCTTGCTCGTTCTCGAGCGCCCAATGACGACCATGCAAAGTCCCTTGGCTGTCAACCACCGCAAACCAATAGTCATCTGCCAACAGCGTAATATCACCATTTTCGACATAGGCGATACGGTCAAGCAGGTCCGGGTACTCGCCTTGCTGGATAAACGCACTGACGGCCTCGGCTTTAACCTGATGCTCGGTGGGCTGTAGCCAACTCCCCTGGCGCTGCTCAGTTAACTGCAAATGCTGTAACTGCATGAGTGCCGCCTCAATTATCGCTTCATAACCGCTTTGCACCTCGAGCTGAAACAATAGACTTTGTTGCTCTTGGTGCTGTGCGAGCAACTCCGCCATCGCTTGTTGTTTGGCACTCAGTTGACGCGCTTGATCTTGGTGTTGTTGATATTCGTTTTTGCCCTGTTGATAGGCCTGTTGCGCCGCAGTTAATTGCTTTTCGACACGCTGCTGCTCACTTTTGGCACTGGCTAACTGGGTGGTCAAGGTTTTGACCTCAGCTTCACTATCTTGCAGCTGTTGATTAATAGGTTGCTCGTGGTGCGCCTTGAGTTGCTCTTGCACCTCTTGCAGTTGCTCAGTGTTACTTCGTTGCTCCGCGCTCAGTGCGTGCAACTCATGCTGGCTTTGTTGGACTTGCTGCTGGTTTTGGTACAGCTGCTCACGCTGTTGATGTTGCTGGTTTTGCAGTTGCTCAAATTGTTCTTGCGCGACAAGGTGCTGTTCAGTTAACTGCTCTGCTTGTGCTTGCAGTAATTCCAACTGTTCACGCACCTGCGCTAACTCTCGCTGCTTTTGCGCCACCGCGTCGTTTTGCTGGCGCTTATCAACCACCAGCGCTTGGTGCTTTTCATCACTTTGCTGCAATGTTGCATGCAACTGCTGCAGCTGCTGTTTGCTATGAATATGTTGCTGCTCGACTCGCGCCAACTGATTATCGGTTTGGAACTGCTGTTGCTGTGCAGCGGCTAAAGCGTGCTGGGTATCATCAACTTGCTGTTGATAGGCGCTGAGTACATCTTGCTCACCACTGTGTGCTTCTTTAATAAAGGTGAGCTGCTCTTTTAACTGCGCGAGTTGTTGCGATTTTTCCAGTTGCTGGGCATGCAGTTTTTGCCATTTCAACACCGCCAGTTCACTTTTTAGCTGTCGTTGCCGGGCTTTGAGTTCACGGTATTGCTGGGCTTGCTGCGCCTGAGTATCAAGTTTATCGAGTTGAGCTTGCAGTTCACTATGCACATCAAGCAAGCGCTCAAGGTTTTCGCGGGTGCTGCGAATGCGGGTCTGTGTCTCTCTGCGGCGCTCTTTGTATTTCGACACGCCAGCGGCTTCTTCGATAAACACCCGCAGCTCATGAGGTTTACTTTCGATAAGCCGGGAAATCATCCCTTGCTCGATAATGGCGTAACTGCGCGGGCCCAAGCCGGTGCCGAGAAAAATGTCGGTGATATCTCGCTTACGGCATTTACTGCCGTTGAGGTAATACAGGGATTGACCATCGCGGGTAACAACACGCTTAATGGCTACTTGGTTACGTGATGCCATGGTGCCGGGCAAACGCCCTTGCGTGTTATCAAAGATGAGTTCAACGGCGGCTTGGGAGACCGGTTTTCGGGTGGCTGCACCATTAAAAATAACGTCGCTCATCGCGTCGCCACGCAAATTCTTTGCCGAGCTTTCTCCTAACACCCAACGAACGGCATCAATCACATTCGATTTGCCACAGCCGTTAGGGCCGACGACACAGGTCATGGCGTCGGGAAAAGGTATTTTTGTTGCCTCGACGAAGGACTTAAACCCCGCCAGCTTAATGCTGCTTAAGCGCATTGATGCCCCAGTTATTATGGTTTTATGTTTGGTGGCTGCGGCCTAACCGCTACAACGCTTTATATTATCTAAAATTATGCCACTGGCAATAGCCACATTGAGCGACTCTGCACCGCCGTACCCGTTAATGGTAATGCGCTCTGTGATAGCTTGACCCACCGCCTCACTGATACCATGAGACTCACTGCCCATAACGAGCACTCCTTGCTGAGCAAATTTGACATGGTGCACGTTAGTGCCACCCAGAAACGCACCGTAAACAGGTTTATTAAGCTGTTGCAGGTACTCAGGTAAATCAACTGTGGCGCACGACACCCGCGTGAATGAACCCATAGTGGCACTGATCACCTTGGGGTTGTATGGGTCGGCACAATTCGGTGAAAGTAAAATCTGCGAAAAGCCATACCAATCCGCTAAACGGATCAGGGTGCCTAAGTTGCCAGGGTCGCTAACGCCATCAAGGGCCAATTGCCAAGGCGTTTCCTGGATAGTGACATCGCGCATAGGTGCAACAGCAATAACCTCGTTATTGGTCACCAGCGTACTGACTTTCGAGAGGCTTCCCTCATCGCTTTGGTGAATATAGCGGGCATCGAGACGAGAGCCCAGAAGTTGGTGATGCTGCGCTAAAAAGCTTTCGCTGGCAAAGACACTGTCAATATCATGGTCGCTTTGCAATAGTTCAAGGACGTTTTTAGCCCCCTGCACTAAAAACATATGATGTTGACGGCGATATTTCTTTTGCCCCAACTGGCGCAAATATTTTTGTTGGTTTTTGGAGAGCATACAGTGCCTTCGTCATTCCCCTAGACAATAGTCGCGATTATACACATGCGAAAGCATAAAGCGGAGCCTTGATCAAAGGTTGCATTGCACAGGTTGCAATATTTTAAGCTTAACGCTAAATTAACGCTCTTAAATTTACTTAGGACTTATGGACGTTTAAATGGACTTAGATACTACCCCCACCCCATCCGCGCGCTCGCAAGAGTTTGAAGCCTACTCTCGCCGCGTAGAATTTTCCGGCTCCGGGAAAGAGTTTTTCTCAATTTGGATAGTTAACATCGTACTCACGTTGCTGACGCTAGGCATATACTCCGCTTGGGCCAAAGTGCGTACTTATCGCTATTTTTATGGTCACACCCAACTTGATGGTCACCGCTTTGATTACCTTGCATCGCCTATACAAATTTTAAAGGGCCGCATTCTCGCCTTTATTTTATTTGTTATTTATATGTTTTGTACTCAATTTGTGCCTATCCTCGGTGTTTTAGCGGTATTCGGATTGCTATTTTTAATGCCGTGGATGGTCAATCAGGGCATGCGTTTTAACATGCGCATGAGTCGCTATCGCAATGTGCGCTTTGCGTTTAACGGTAACTATGGCGATGCATTTTTGAATTTTATTGTGTTGCCTATCGTAAGTGTATTTACGCTTTATTTATTGCTGCCTTACGTACTCAAGCGCATTGATAAATATCTACATAGCGAAATTAGTTATGCCGATAAACCCATCACTGTGAACACCAAAGGCGGTGAGTATTACTTGGCTGTAATTTTGGCCTATGTTGCCTGTGCCATTGTCGGTGTATTAGTGATGACGATCGCTGGCGTATTTGGTTTGAGTTTACAAACCATGATGCTGGACCCTGAAGGATTTGAACAATCGCTCACCACCATTAGCGCAGTGGCATTAATCATCCTATTCGTTGTTGGCTATACCGCTATTTTTGCCGTTTACATGGGTGTGTATCAAACTCATGTTCGTAACCACTTGCTCAATAGCAGTGAGATAGAAGGTATCGCCGGTTTTAAATCCGATTTACGCATAGTGGATTACACCTTATTGACTCTCACCAATGCCCTTGCCGTGTTATGTACTCTCGGTCTAGCCATCCCATGGGCAAAAGTGCGCACTGCAAAAATGCTATGCCGAGCCACTGAGATCACCTTCTTATGCGATCCGCAAACACTGACTGACGCGCAAGGTGAGCAAAACTCATCGTTTGCTGAAGAAGCAGCTGATTTCTTTGATGTTGACCTGTCATTAGGATAAGCCATGCAAGTAACGGGCGTTTATTACTTGCATAAGCAAAGCCAAAGTGTGCACGCCACGCTTTGGCTCTGTGATGCTGGTGTGCAACTGCTCAGTGATGATGAGCTCATCGCGCAGTTTGATGATTATCAGCAAGGGCAACAGATAACAGGCCTACCGGTGGAATTGACCTTTGCCGATGGCAGTCGCTTTGTGCCCCACGACGCTCAGCATCGCTGGCCGAGTGAGTCGCGTTGGGACAAAGCCTTGGAAGCTATTGAGCGCCATAAGTTGGCCCTTTGCGCCTGTGTTTTGGGCGCTGCCTTACTGTGCTGGGTCTTATTTTTCAAAATAATTCCCAGCACCGCTGCAACGGTGGCTCGCGCCCTGCCTGAACCCATTGTCCATGCTGCCTCAGAACAAAGTTTCGAAGCGGTTAAATACCTTTACCTTGAACCCAGCGAACTGAGTGACGCGCGTAAACAGCATATTCGCACACTGTGGCATAATCATATAAACAAAATAGAGAATCCACCTTCGCATTTACAATTGCACTTTTTTAGCGCCCCGGAAATTGGAGCCAATGCCTTTGCTCTGCCCGATGGGCAAGTCGTGTTAACTGATGAGTTGGCCGACGCATTAAAAGGGAACGACACCGCACTGCTGGCGGTGCTGTTGCATGAAATTGGTCATGTCGAGTATCAGCACGGCCTCACCTTAGCGGCGCAATCAGCGGGTGCCTCGGTATCGTTGGCGCTATTATTTGGCGACTTGCAAGGGTTTGCTGAGATTATCATGGGCACCGGCTCGACGTTGCTACAACAGCAATTTTCCCGCGATATGGAGCGCCAAGCCGATGATTACGCATTACGCGAACTTAAACGCTTAGGCTATTCATCGAAAGCCTTTGCTGAGGCCATGGAAGCGCTCGCACAGGCTCATGAGTTGGACCCTCAGCAAGATTCGCAGTGGGAGTACTTATCTTCTCACCCTGCTATTTCTGAACGTATTGAACGGGCTCAACAAGCCCAAGACTAAAAGGAACCCTTATGGCGTATGATTTTGGTTCAAAAGGCTTAGGCATAACCAACCCCTTTAAAGCGGAGGGGTTAATTCGCTCCATCGGCGGCCTATGTATCGCCCTATTAGGCCTATATAGCCTCTTTAAAGTAACCACTCTCACCGAGCACAACTTGGTCGCGGCTTGGATCTACGCCGGCTTTGGCCTTGTGCTGTTGATTATGGGGTTACAGCGCTGTGGCAGTGGCTTGTTCCAGTTGTTTAAGTTTTTTGTTGGTCGTTCTGTGCCTAGCTCCTTGGCGCTAAACCTCACAAAAAGCGAGCAAGAAAATGCAGAGTTGGAGCGCCGAAAGGGATCGTTAGCCTACAGCGCAAAAACCCTAGAGTCGATGCTGATGGGCCGCAAAAACACCACGTTTAGCGAACCCAAAGGTTGGGTTGGCCGCTTAGTGCATTCGATTATGCCAAAGCTGGTGTTTTTACCTTATCCAATGCGTAATGTCGCACAAGAAATTGTCGCAGTGTTGTTACAGACAGTACTCGCGCTTATTGCCTTCGCATTGACGTATTTTGTGTCTTCTTCTGGGCTTGCCGGTAAAGCGGGCCATATTATTATTCCTATTTTTTCAGCGCTTATTTTAGTCTACCTACTGCTATGTTGGCGCAGTGCAGCCAAGGCCGTCAGTCTTAAACGCGTTAAACAGCTCAAAGATGTGGGGGCTGCATCATTGGCAAAAGTCATCGCTTTTTCGGTGATTTTCCCAGTGGTCATCGGTCTTATTTATCATCATGTATTTGCTCCCTCAGCCCATGAGTTGCAGCAATGGCAAAGTGTGACCGAGCAAGTCGTTAGCTTTTCTGCTTGGCCTAGCCTTATCACCTTATTGGCACTGGGTGCCATAGCCAGTGTCGCGCTGTTTTACTTGTTGACGACTAGAGCACAGCAAAGCAACGCGCAAACGGAAGTGAGCGAATATCGCGCCAATTTACAAGAGTCGGTGCACCCTAATGAAATTTTTATCAACATTGAAAATATCGTGCTGGCCAATCGACGCTATCGAGAGATCCCTAACCGCACTTACATTGACTTTGATCCCACGTTGAATGAGCAGTCGCAGGGCAAAGGCGATTTTCGTGGTGAGCTGTTAATCGAAACTCAGCCTGAGTTCACGCCAACTCCAGCGCCGCAAGGGTTCAAAGCGACGCGCTTATTTAGCACCATCGCGGCACAACTTTGCGTGGTCATCGGCGCCTGCTTGTTGTTTGCTTTGGCCGCAAAAGTTCAGGGCTTGTACGACTTTCTAGCCCAGTCATGGGACAACGTAGACAGCTTTGTGCGCAGTGCCGAACGAGGCGATGGTGCTGCAATGCAGCAGTGGCTTGGGCAGTTATCAGCATTGGTCGTGACGTTACTCAGTGGCTTTTTCTTCTGGCAAATATTCAGCACCATAGGACGTATGCTGGAGAACTTTAGCCATGTATTTTGGGCCGAGTTGCGCTTTAGTTCGTTGCTGCTGTATATGAAAACGGAAGGCACCTTTACCGAGTCTAAGATCTCCACCGGTATGTCCATTCACGATTCTACTCGCAGTGAAAATGTCATTGTTAAATCATCAATCACGCCATGGATTGTTAGCTCGCGCATCCACACTAGCACCTTTGCCAGTAGTGGCAGCGATAATGTGGAAATGCCGCGCTATGTGATGACCATGGAGAAAAACGAGCAAGAGCTCAATACCATCGTTGATGAAATAGATGGCTTCTTAAAAGGCCGTGAGACCATCGCTGGTTTTTCCAATACAGCCGACCTCCAGCACGCAGAAAATATACTCAAGGTGAACCAAGCCTCGCGCGCCGAAGATGGTACGCCTAAGCTAAGCGATGATAAAGCGGGCGGCTTTCGTGAATGCCAAGATACCCAGCAATTAGAAGAAAATAAATAATAGCTATGGCCCAACTCAAGTTGGGCCTTTTTGCAACAAAGCATGAATAGAGTCTGTTATTTGTTTACGCCTTAGTTATACTGCGGAACCATCAAGATCCAAATAGTAGAGGTATGCCATGCAGTTAGGTCGTGGTTTTGAATACTTTTTTAGTGGCTTTACGCTGATCACCCAAAAAGGCCTAAAGCGCTTCGTTCTTATCCCGCTGTTGATCAACTTAGTGATTTTCGGCACGTCTTTATTCTTTATCTATGGCTGGCTCACTGATGCGTTTGCCTGGCTCAATGCACAGTTGCCAGAGTGGCTGACTTGGCTGGAATTTATTTTATGGCCATTAGCTATATTGGTGCTGCTGTTTAGCTACTCTATGGTGTTCACGGTGATTACTAACTTTATTGCCGCGCCGTTCAACGGCATTCTCTCGGAAAAAGTGGAGATGCACTTAACCGGGCAGCGCATTAACGATGATGGCTTGCTCGATACCATGCGCGATGTGCCACGTATGCTTGGGCGAGAGTGGACTAAGCTATGCTACTACTTACCTCGCGCCCTTGGCTTTTTCATCCTCATGTGGTTTTTACCGGTGATCGGACAGATCATTTGGGCCCTGTTCACCTGTTGGATGTTTGCGGTGCAATATAAAGACTATGCGTTTGATAATCACAAGGTCAGCTTCAAGGATATGAAACGCGACCTAAAAGCCCACCAAGGCTTGTCTTACGGCTTTGGTGCCGGAGTGATGATATGTGCTGCGGTGCCTATTTTGAATATGATCATCATGCCTGTGGCGGTCTGTGGTGCCACGAAATTATGGGTAGAAAATTATCGCAGCCAGTACCGCAGCTTGTGATAAAACCGAACTTCACTGCTGTATTTGTTGTTGCGGCAATAGCCTTTGCCGCATTCTTGGGCTGGATTATTTATTTGGCCAATAGCGGCCAAAACAGTCTTTTCTTCCAATGGATCGCAGCGATACCTTACGGCGACAAACTTGGCCACTTTGTGCTTTTTGCAACTTTTACACTGTTAGCCACGCTTGCCCTCGGCGCAAGAGTAGTGCCTCTTTATGGCAAAGTGAAGGTGTATTGGGGCGCTCTTTTGGTGTGTGCATTTGCACTGATTGAAGAGATAAGCCAAGCGTTTATTGCCACTCGTACATTTGATTTAGTCGATTTAGGCGCAGATTTACTCGGTATTATTGCCGCTAGTATCGTGCTGGCATGGGTATTGAAGCGACAGGCACAATCAACCGAGAGATAAAGATTAAAGCCGGGTTATTGCCCGGCTTTTGTTGACTAGCTATATACGTTTTGCGGTACGCGCAACACCTGTAAATGCACCGTCACCTCTTCGCGGTCATGGTATAAGTGCTTAGCCTGTAAGTTAAACTTCACTCCATATTCGCGCAACTCTTGATCAATGCGCTGCATATTTTCATATACACAGTCAAAGCGTTTCTTCATTGGCAGTTTCAAATTAAAGATGAGTTCTTTGGCGAAGCCATTCACCGCCCAATCAATCATAAGCTCGGTAACTCGGCTGGGTTTTTCTACCATGTCACATACTAACCAATCGATGTTGCGACGCTCTGGGCGGAACTTAAAGCCATCCTCGCGGTAATGCTTCACTTGTCCGCTTTCCATTAACGCTTGGTCCATAGGGCCATTATCAATGGCTTGCACAAACATTCCTCGGCGCACTAATTGATATGTCCAGCCGCCAGGACAGGCGCCTAAATCGACCGCTTTCATTCCGGAGCGCACCCTGTCTTCTTGTTCGTCTTCTGGGACGAACACCATAAAGGCCTCGTCTAGTTTCAACGTTGAACGGCTCGGTGCATCTTTCGGATAACGTAAACGGGGGATCCCCATATACAGTGCTGAATTATTAAAACTAAACGAATAGCCCACATAAGCTGTGTCACTGGCGATAAATAACACGTGTAATATCGGTCGGTTTTTCACTTGCTGGCGCAGTAAGGTTTCTTGTTTCTCTAACCCTTTCGCCAGTGGCGTGCTAATTTTTTTACAAAACTTAGAGAGCTCTTTGCCGTCGTTGGTGTCACAGGTTTCCACGCGCAGTTCGCCACATAATGGAAACTCCTTGGCCGCTTCACATAAGCTGGTAACACGGTCATCGATAGGCATACGCGCTATTTGCTTGCCGACAAACCACTGCCGGGCAAACACCATATCTTTAAATGGAATTTTCTTAAGCAGGTATTCCGCTTCATCATGGCTGTAGCAGTGATACACCACCAATGCCGAGTTTGGCTTGGCTTTTACATAGCCGCCGACGCCATGTTGACTGGCATGGTGGGTGATTTCTGCGGCGGCATCATTTTCGAAACCAGCGCGACAATAAATAACAATACAGGACATGGTGGTGACTTATTTCATTTGTAACAGTTTAATGATCATGGCGGCCCAAGCGATAATAAAGCACAGGCCCCCGATCGGAGTAATCGGCCCAAACCACTTGATACTTGTTAGGGCTAAGGCATACAAGCTGCCACTAAAGAGCACAATGCCGGCGATCATAAAGTAGCCGCTAATGGTAAGGTTGACACCAAACTTGGCCAATATGCCGAGCAAAATCAACCCTAGGGCGTGATACATTTGGTATTCAACACCCGTTTGGAAAACGCCAATCGCGTACTCCGATAAGCGACTTTTTAAGCCATGGGCAGCAAAGGCGCCAAGTATAACACTGAGCCCCGCGAAAAGCGCTCCACTAATAAGAAATAACTGACTCATAAATGCTCCTTGATAAAGCTCACTGCGAGCTCCGCTGCCTTTTGCCATTGCTGTTGTTGGGTAAAGCCACTTTTTTTGCGCGGCACCAAAGAATGATCGCCATCTTCCAACCAATGGAGCTGAGCGGGACGTGTATCGACAAGCTCGAGCAACTCTGATTGCTTGCCAAAAGTGTCGCGCTCTCCTTGGAGCACACAAAAAGGTACTTTGATATCGGCAAAATGAGCGACGCGCAGTTTGTCTTTTTTTCCTGGCGGGTGGAACGGATACCCGAAGGCAATCACGCCTTGGACATCACTTGGGTTCTCAGCAACCAACATACTGGCCATGCGCCCGCCCATGGATTTGCCGCCAATAAACAGCGGCAAACCTGAGCGACGCTGCTCAAGGTGTTCGTTAAAGCTGGCTAACAGCTTATCGGCTTTTTCCGGTGGTCGGCGTTTGTTCTCTTGCTTAGCACGCTGCATGTAGGGGAAATCGAATAACCCCACGCTCACACCCAGTTCGGCCATGTTCGCTGCCATTTGCTGCATAAAGTCACTGTCACTGCCTGCCCCTGCACCGTGGGCAAAAATAAACTGGGCAATCGGTGATTGCGCTTCAATCCACTGCATTAAAGCTGCTCCTGTTCTTTTTCAACTAACCCTAGCATCCACTCTTTAAATGAGACGATTTTACCGAGCTCCGATTGCGACTCGCGAAAAACTAGGTAGTAAGCGTTTTTACTTTCTAAGGTATGATTAAACGGCACAATTAATCGCCCCGCATCAATTTCTGGTTTCGCCAGCACCAAGTTGCCAAGTGCCACACCTTGACCGTGGGCAGCAGCCTGCATCGCCATCGACGAGTGCGAGAATATCGGCCCTTGGTTAACTTGAACATTGCGTACTCCAGCGGTTTTCATCCATAACTTCCATGGTCGGCGCGTGGTATCGTGCAACAGTGTGTGGTACTGCAAATCTTGTGGCTCGTTCAGCGGCTTAGGGCCGTTCAATAGCATAGGGCTACACAAAGGTACCAAGTATTCGGTGTGCAACTTATGAGTTTCCACGCCACTCCAATGACCGCGACCATAATAGATAGCAATATCAACATCATCTTGAAGCGAATTGTCGTCCTGGTCTTGCGCTTTAATACGCACATCGATCTCTGGGTGTAACTCGTTAAACAAACTTAACCGAGGCACTAACCACTGAATCGCAAAGCTTGGAGTCAGGCTCACCGTTAACGACCCTTTGGCTCCACGCGCTAACAGTTTTTCTGTAGCATCGACTAATTGTGCAAAAATCTCTTTAATATCGAGAAAGTACCCTTGCCCCTCTTCAGTTAATAGCAAGGAGCGATTTTTTCGCAAAAATAATTTCAACCCTAAATGCTCTTCTAGGGTTTTGATCTGGTGGCTTACGGCTGCTTGAGTTACATACAGCTCTTCTGCTGCTTTGGTAAAGCTTAAGTGCCTTGCCGCTGCTTCAAAAGCCTTTAGAGAATTTAGAGGGGGGAGTCGCCGAGCCATAACTAACGATTAGTTTTTTTTATGTGGGTAAAGTATAACATTAGATTAGGTGCAGACAATAAACTTGATAAAAGACAGATTAACAACACAGTTCTAAATCACTGCCCGGTAAAACAACAGAACATCCCCCTCTAGACTAATAAGTAAAAACGTCATAATCTGCTTTTATGAAGTTTCTATATTTGCTACTAAGTGTTGCTTTTCCAGCTTTTGCCAATGACTACGATGTGACTTGGTTACGCATTAATGCGCCGCCATTTTCCATGCCCGCCAGCAGCTCTGATTCGGGCATTTGCGATGATATCGTTGATGAGGTTATCGCCCGGACTCCGGATTTAAAACATGACTCCATTCATTTACCACAAATGCGCTTGAAGGGGTATTTTGAACAAGGCAAAAATGTATGTGCGCCCTGCCTAATCAAACGCGACAATCATCCTTTAGTGACCTTCTCTACGCGCACCAGCGTTTATCCGCCCATGGGTATCGTCACCACAGCACAAAAGCAGCGCTCTATAACCGAAAAACATGGCAGCCTCGTGCGCCTTTACTCGCTCTTAAACGATAAAGGTTTACGCTATGGACAAGGTGCCGGACGGAAATACAGCCCGTGGATTGAGCAAATCAAATCGCGAGTACAAAATAATCAAGCAGTGACCCTTAATTACCGTGGTGCCGATCAGGCCTCGGTGTTAGGCGATATGTTAGTCAACGAACGCATCGACTTCGGCATCGACTATCCCTTTATCGCCACTTACTACAACCGTCATCATGACGCTCAGCTTGTCACTCTACCCATAGCTAATAACCAGGAAAGTCTCGTGTTTGGCGCCATCGGCTGTGCCAAACGCGCTGATAATGACTTTGCTACGACCTTTATCAACCGTATTAACCCTATTATCCGCGACCATATTTTACCCAGCGAGTCGTACCGACAACACCAAAGTCATTGGTTAAGTGAATACTTCGATGATTTTTCCCCAAGTATATGAAAAACACTTATTAACAAAAAAGCCAGCGCAACACGCTGGCTCTGAAAAACGCGATACAAACTAAGACATTAACCTAAATCGCTGGCACTGGTATCAAGCGCCGGGAAGCTCTTTACCAAATCATCAATGGCTTTCATTTGTCTCAGGTACCCTTCCAGTTTCGCCAATGGCAGTGCACATGGGCCATCACATTTAGCTTCGTTAGGATTTGGGTGAGCTTCAATGAATAGTCCAGCAAGGCCAAGAGCCATACCACTGCGCGCCAATTCAGCCGCTTGAGCACGGCGACCGTCGGCACTGTCACTGCGTCCACCCGGGCGTTGTAGCGCATGGGTGGCATCAAAAATAACCGGTGCCATGGCTTTCATATCATCCATGCCAAGCATATCAACCACTAAGTTGTTATAGCCGAAACTGGTTCCTCGCTCACACAAAGCCACATGCTCGTTACCCGCTTCGGCAAACTTATTGATAATATGACGCATCTCATGAGGGGCTAAAAACTGTGGCTTTTTGACGTTTACAACGTTGCCAGTTTTCGCCATTGCCGTTACCAAATCCGTCTGCCGTGCTAAAAATGCCGGCAGCTGAATAACATCCACGACCTCTGCAACAGGGGCTGCCTGATAGGGTTCATGCACATCGGTAATTAATGGAATATCAAAAGTACGCTTAATCTCTTCAAAAATCTTCAGCCCTTCTTCCATACCTGGACCTCGATATGAGGAAATAGACGACCGATTTGCTTTGTCAAAAGAGGCCTTAAATACATAAGGAATATTGAGCTTATTCGTGACCTCCACATAGTGCTCTGCGATACGCATCGCCAAATCGCGAGATTCGAGTACGTTCATACCACCAAACAGCACAAAGGGGTTTTTGTTTGCCAACTCAATGGCACCGATAGTTAACTTTTCAATCGTCATTGTCATTTCCTTAAGGGGCGACTGATTGCATAATCAAGCCACAAATATAAGCCATGTAAGTACCCACACCGTAACCTAACACCGCCAGCAGTACGCCCACCGGAGCCAAGGAGGGGTGAAAGGCTGATGCCACCACCGGCGCTGATGCGGCGCCGCCGACATTGGCTTGCGAACCCACCGCCATGTAGAACAACGGCGCTTTGATCAGTTTGGCTACAATCAGCATCAAGCTGGCATGGGTAAGCATCCAAATAGCACCCACGACGAAATACAGCGGGCTGTCTAAAATAGCGGTAATATTCATGTGTAAGCCGATGGATGCGACCAAAATATAGAGGAAGCTTGAAGCCACCTTTGACGCTCCAAAAGCCTCAATATGGCGTACCCGAGTGAAGGATAAGCTAATACCAATAGTGGTTGAAATCACTATCAGCCAGAAAAACTTACTATTTAGGCTGTATTCCTGAGCCCAGGCAAATTGATCAAAGTAAGGGGCTAACAAATCACCGCAAAAATGGGCAAAGCCGGTAATACCAAACGCGATGGCGATAATGGTCATGTAGTCATTCAGTGTGGGCATCCGCGCATGCTCAGCATGGTAGGCTTCGACCCGCTTTTTCAAATCCTCAATGGCAGTGGTGTCGGCACCCGTTTTCGCATCGATGGCTTTGTGATTCCCGGCCATTAGCAACAGTACCGCCATCCATAGATTGGCAACAATCACATCCACAGTCACCATTGCTGAGAAAATATCGCCGCCAACCTCGAACATCTCTTTCATTGATGCTTGGTTCGCTCCGCCACCAATCCAGCTGCCGGCAATTGTCGTCATTCCCCGCCACACGGCATCAGGGCCATGACCGCCAACCGCTTCAGGGTAGATGGTACTCATCACTAAAATAGCTAAAGGCCCGCCAATCACAATGCCCACGGTGCCGGTTAAAAACATAATCAGCGCCTTAGGGCCGAGATTAATAATCGCTCTTAAATCTATGCTAATGGTTAATAATATCAAACATGCAGGTAGCAAAAACCGCGAAGCAACGTAGTAAACATTGGAACTGTGGCCGTCAACGATGCCAAAAGTATTAAGCAACGACGGTAAAAAGTAGCACAGTAAAAGCGCGGGAACATACTTATAAAACTTTTGCCAGAAACGATGCTGGCTATGTGCCGTTTTAAATATAACGCCGAGGATCACGGCGAGCATACCCATCACCACCGCATCGTTGGTGATCAGTGCCTCATGAGGTTGAGCCATAAAAAATCCTTACCCTAATGGAGTGTGTTGTTATTGTTATCCAGCTCGTCAATTTGATGACGGACTAGCTCAATGGCTGGGTCGTCGGGACATTCATCGACAAAAAAACGTAAATCAGCCTTGGCCAGTTCTGGTCGGTCAATTTGGTTAAGCAAGTACCCTCTGTCGCGCCGCTCATAGGGATCATCACCGAGTAGTTCAACCAGTAATTCCACACAGGCAAGCGCATCGCCAAAACGCTCAGCACCGATAAACGCCCATTTTTGATGCGCCAGATACAGCTTATATGCCTCTTCATCGAACACCATCTCAGGTAATGTCTCATTATCGGTTTCCGCGTTTTCAGGCTGCAAATGCCATATCTGTTGCCCAGAGGCGGGTTCTATGAGGTAGTATTCCTGCGCACTAAACGATACCTGCACCATAACACTTTGATCAATCAGTGCAATATCGGCGTTAAAGCGACAATGTTCTAAAATAGCTTGCAGTACAATCGCCAATGATAGGCTGTTACCTGTGCGGTATAGCAAGGTAAAATAAACACTGTTTAGGCGATACTCTGGCATCTCTTGTTGCGTGCCACTGAAGCTCCAGTCACTGTAAAAACAATCAACGATAGCATCAAGCGCTTGGTGTTTATCGCTGTAACGCGCATACACCTCGCTGGCGGCTTGTTGTAACTGTTTGAGTTGAGCAAAGGCATCATCAACATTAGCTTGTGCATGCCACCGAGCTTCAGCTTGAATACACTGAGTGATGGCACTGACACTGTAGCTGTGCTCTAGATCGAATTGGTCATCTAACCACACATCAGACATAGAATAGGGTACATCTCACGAGCTAAAAAAACTGAGCGCTAGTTTACCTAGGATCGTGAAGATATACCAATTTCGGCGGTTTTTAGTGGTTAATTGTTAGCTAAAGAAGCCAGATTTCGACCCAGCCAAGTAGCCAATCGCTAAAAGCACGAGGGTATTAACCCCTAACCATAACCATTTTTTGCCTTGTGTAGGCGCTTTAAGCAGCTTAAAACCGATAACAATGTAAGCGACCACTAAAATAATTTTTTGCCATAGCCATGGCACTGCAAGGGGGTTGATACTGGCCACCACAAGCAGCGCAATCGCACTCAGTAGCAGCAACGTGTCAACAATATGGCTGGATATAAATACTGCTTTATTCGCAGCAATTTTACCACCACCGATACGTGAGAAAGCGCGGGTGTAAAAAAGCACCACACTCAAGACTACAAACAACACATGGGTGTGTTTTAGTGCAATATAATCCATACCATTCCTTAATCTGGGTAGCGCGCTAGAATTGTTTCTAGCGTGTCTAGTTTTTCAATAAATACATCTACGAGCTTGGGCTCAAACTGGGTCCCGCGTAAGCGTTGAATTTCTTCCACGACTTCGGCTTTACCCCAAGGCTCTTTGTAACTGCGCCGATGACGTAAGGCATCATAGACATCTGCCAACGCCACTATGCGGCCAAACACGTGAATATCTTGGCCTTTTTTACCTTGCGGATAGCCACTGCCATCCCACCACTCATGATGCTCTTGAGCAATCGTGGCTCCTGCTTGTACTAAGGGCCGTTTAGAATCCGCTAAAATAGTGTAACCTTTTTGCGCATGCTGTTTCATCACCTGCCATTCGTTTTCATCGAGCTTCCCTGGCTTGTGTAAGATAGCATCAGGCACGCCCACTTTGCCGACATCATGCAGAGGAGACGCACTGCGCACCAGTTCACACTCTTGCTCACTCAACCCCAAACCCCGCGCCAACTCATAGCAGATATGCGACACCCGGCGAACGTGATTGCCTGTCTCGTTACTGCGCTGCTCTAACGCCTCGCTTAAGCGCCACACCAACTCCTGCTGAGTGTCTTCTATTTCCGATTGCAGCTGTACATTTTCATACGCAATTTGTACGTTCTGAGCAAAGATTTCAATCAAGTGTCGTTGCGTGGTGGTCAGATTTTTAGGCACCCCGGAGATATAAAGCAAGGCGCTGTTATTGTATTGGCTAGAGCAATGGGCAAACAGATAATCGTCTTTATAAATAATGGTTTTTTCATTGAGCGCTTGAGTACAGGCGCTAAACTGTTCTGCACTGAGAACTTGATCTAGAGATTTACCTTCACTTTGTTCAAACTCCCCCTGACCGGCAAAAACCACTAAATTTTTCGCGTCCTTTTGCTCACTGCTGGCCACTAAAGAGGTCGCATACATGGCCTTATCAACTGAGCCGAGTAAAGAAGTGAGCTGCTGAATTACTCCGTGAATAAAGGTTTCCATGGAGTGTGAAGCAAAAATATCTCGCGAAGCGGTGATAATTTTTTCCAGTCCTTGGCGCGATTGCTCGATGGCTAAAATGTCACGATACGAGCGCAGGCTGGACATCACTACGGTGAACAGCTTTTGCGCTGTCAGTTCGGTTTTCGACTTGTAATCGTTGATATCGTAATTAACGATGACTTGGCGCTCTGGCGCCTGGCCGGGCTGACCTGTTCTGAGAATAATACGCACATGATGGTTTTTGGCTTCATGGCGGATGTACTCTGCCACCTTCAAGCCGGCATCATCGGTTTCCATAACCACATCGAGTAGCACAATGGCTGCGTCTGGGTGCTGATTAATTAGCTGCTTCGCTTCGCTGCCTGAGTAGGCACTGATAAACTCCAGCCGTTTTTCTTGGAACTCGAAATCACTTAGCGCGAGTTTCGTCACAGCATGGACTTCTGGTTCATCATCAACAATAAGGATTTTCCAAGTTCCAAGGCTATCTTGCTCGACTTCTTCAATTTCCTCATCACTGAATAAAAAGTCTTCGGACATGTTAGTTCCTTTTAAAAATCAACGACCAATGTCACTCCCTAAGCATAGGCCTAAGTTGTGTATTCAGCCAAGGTGATACGCTCATTTTGACCTAAATCGACCACTGTTCGCGCATTAACGTACCCGTAATTATTCAATAATTGCCGTACAGCCTGCCCTTGCTCGAAGCCATGCTCTAACATCAGCGTTGCACCTGGGTGCAAATAAGCGCGTGCTTGGGCAATGATATGGTCAATATCGGCTAAGCCATTGTCTTTGGCAACCAAAGCGCTGAGAGGTTCATAGCGAACATCTCCAACACTCAGGTGAGGGTCGCTCTCATCGATATAGGGCGGATTACTAACAATAAGGTCAAAGCGCTGAGCGGCAATAGCACTGAACCAATCGCTCTGGTAGATGCGCACATTTGCAATACCAAGGGACTGTTGGTTGTGCATGGCTAAGGTAACGGCATCGGCACTGGCATCAACCCCTTGCACCTGCCATTGCTGACGTTCACTAGCCAGCGCCAAAGCAATTGCCCCTGTGCCTGTACCGAGGTCTAAAACCTGCGCATTCTCAGGTAGGTCGAGCGCCAACGCCTGTTCAACAAGCGTCTCGGTATCGGGTCTCGGTATTAAGGTGCTACTGTTGACGGCTAATGGTAAGGACCAAAATTCGCGGGTGCCCGTTAAGTGGGCAACTGGCACCCCTTGCAAACGCTGACTTAATAGCTTTTCAAACTCACGCAGTTGACGCTCGTCGAGGGCCTTATCGCCCCAAGCAAATAGGTAAGCGCGTGGTTTACGCAACACGTGCAATAACAAGACTTGTGCATCTAGGCGTGGTGATTCACTGCTGCCTGCGAGCGCCGTTGCTGCATTGCGCAGCACGGCATCGATAGTCGAACTCGACAATTAATCGTCACCCATTGCAGCAAGCAAGTCGGCTTGGTGTTCTATCAATAGTGGGTCGATCACAGCGCCTAAATCACCGGCAACCACCTCATTCAAACGATACAGGGTGAGGTTAATACGGTGGTCAGTAATACGCCCTTGTGGGTAATTGTAGGTACGAATACGCTCAGAGCGGTCGCCACTGCCCACCAAGTTACGACGCTGGCTGGCCTCTTCCGCCTGACGTTTTTCTGTTTCCGCTTGCTCTAAGCGCGCAGCAAGAACCGACATTGCTTTAGCGCGGTTTTTATGTTGTGAACGTTCATCCTGACACTCAACCACAACGCCTGTAGGAATGTGGGTAATACGAATAGCAGAGTCGGTTTTGTTTACGTGCTGTCCACCGGCACCCGAGGCGCGGAAGGTATCTACTTTAATATCTGCGGTATTAATTTCGATGGCTTCGGCTTCTGGGATCTCAGGCATCACCGCGACCGTACACGCAGAGGTATGAACACGCCCTTGCGATTCCGTCTCAGGCACACGCTGCACTCGGTGCGCACCGGATTCAAACTTTAGCTTACCGTATACGCCGTCGCCTTTGATATTGGCAATCACCTCTTTATAGCCGCCGTGTTCACCTTCGTTAGCGCTGACTAGCTCCACTTGCCACTTCTGAGTTTCTGCATAGCGGCTGTACATACGGAATAGATCGCCTGCGAAAATAGCCGCTTCATCACCGCCCGTACCGGCCCGCACTTCTAAGAACACATTGTTGTTATCACGAGGGTCGCGAGGCAACATCAATACTTGCAATTGCTCTTCTAAGCTCTCCACTTGAGCTTTTGCTTCTTTGAATTCTTCTTGCGCCATTTCACGCATATCAGGATCGGAATCTTTGAGCATTTCTTGTGCTGTGCCCACATCTTCTTGTGCTTGCTGATAGGCGGTAAAGGCTTTAGCCACTTCTTCTAATTCTGCATATTCTTTGGATAAAGCACGAAACCTATCTTGATCACCTATCACTTCGGGATCACTCAGTAGCGCTTGAACTTCTTCATAACGCTCCACTAAGGTTTCTAACTTGCGGTATACCGACTCTTTCATGTGTTTGTTATTCCTGATTAATTCCTAACATTTTTTGCATTTGTGCCAGCTGCCCCACTTCGCCTTTCTCGGCCGCATCTTTAATCGCCTTAGTAGGCGCATGCATCAGTCGATTAGTGAGTTTATTCGCGAGCTCAACCATGATTTTCTCTGGCTCTTTGCCACTGGCTAGCTGAGCCATTGCTCGCTCAAGGAGTTGTTCTTTCGTTTGCGTCACATCATTACGATAATCGCGGATGAGTCCCACTGAATCGAGAGACTTTAGCCAATTATCAAACTCACTGACTCGCGCAGTGATAATCTGCTCGGCTTCTTTTGCTGCTTGCTCTCGCGTTGCCATATTTTCGCTGACGATCGCTTGCAAGTCATCCACTGAATATAAATAGGCGTTATCCAGCTCCGCTACTTGGCTTTCGATATCCCGTGGAACAGCGATATCAATCAACAGCATAGGTTTGTTTTTACGCTTTTTCAGCGCCTGCTCAATCACCCCTTTACCGATAATGGGCAGCGTACTGGCCGTTGAGCTGATGACAATATCGGCCTGTGGTAATTGTTCCGGCAACTGCGCTAAGGATATCACGCCAGCGGCGAACTCGTCGGCTAAATTTCGGGCGCGGTCGATGGTACGGTTGGCAACAGTCATTGATTGGGGTGAGTGCTGATGAATATGTCTGGCAACCAGCTCAATGGTTTCACCAGCGCCAATGAGTAGCACACGAGTGTTATCTAGCTTACCATAAATATGTTTGGCTAAATTCACTGCAGCATAGGCCACCGACACCGCACTGGCACCAATATTCGTCTCGGTACGCACCTGTTTCGCGACAGAGAACGTTTTTTGAAATAAGCGCTCGAATAAGACTCCAACACCGCCATTCTTTTTAGCGCTAGCGTACGCTTGTTTTATTTGCCCAAGAATTTGCGGCTCACCCAGTACTAATGAATCGAGACCGCAAGCCACCTTCATCAAATGATAGATAGCTTGGCTGTGATCAAAGCTGTACACGTTTTCCGCCAGTTCTTTGCTATCAAGTTGGTGAAACTGCGCGAGCCACTGCAACACTTGCTCCGGTGTACCGCTCTCAAGTGAACAATATATTTCAGTGCGATTGCAGGTCGAGACGATCACGGACTCGGCAAACTCATCTTGCATTGTGAGTTGCTGTAGTGCTCGGTCAAGTTGTTCAGGAGAGAAGGCAACTCTCTCGCGCAAATCAACCGATGCTGTTTTGTGATTAATACCCAGTGCGACTATGGTCATGGTGGACAACTATTGCTTAACAACCAATTTTATTAAATACTTACTCATTCTTTAAATTAGCGCATAGATGGATAGCTTCTGCCAAACGGATTTTATCGATGGCAGTAAACGAATTCGTCGACGCTAAATGAAAATCGCTTGCAATAACATTGGTCTGAACCTGCTTCAAGCGAATAATTTTACGAAAATCAAGCGAATAAGGAAAGGCGGGAAAGACATTTGATTAACTTTCGATTGATTTTGCTGGTGTTTTTTTTGTTTCTCACAGGCTGTGTACAAACAATCCCGGAATCCACACCACCTAGCGACACTTGGCGCACCTCCCTTAAGCAAATAAAACACTTTCGCAGTGAAGGTAAAATGGCGTTTATTTCACCACAGAAGCGGCAATCAGCTAATTTTGTTTGGCAACAACAAGACGATGAATACAGCCTTGATTTAAACACCTTTATCGGCACCAACGTTTTGCGCTTAAAACGCCACCCCTATATCGTTGAGCTGGATATCGATGGCGAACAATACCAAGGACATAACGCACAGAGCTTGGTGTATCGTTTAAGCGGCTGGCTGTTACCTTTAGATACCCCAGAACAATGGCTGTTAGCGGCCTACGACGCCGAGTCAGCTCAGTTTGATCAACAACAACGCGTACGCAGCGCCAGCTGGCTGAGCCCGGATAATCGTCAGTGGCAGATTCGTTACCAAAATTACGAGGCTATTCAGGGCGTTTGGCTACCCACGCGTATCACCCTGAGCCACGATACTCTGCGCGTTAAGTTATTAATTAATGAATGGCAACTGCAATGAACTCTTGTGCACTTAGCGTGATAGCACCGGCTAAACTTAATTTGTTTTTGCATATAACGGGGCGTCGGGATGACGGCTATCATGAATTGGAAACCCTTTTCACTTTTCTTGACCACGGCGATGAGTTGCATTTTCAACCACGGCAAGACTCACGCCTCGAGTTGGCGCCAATGAATGGCGTGGCCAACGAGGAGAACCTTATTTTCCGCGCTGGCGAACTTTTGCGCCAAGCCTATCAGCAGCGTGGTCTCGAAGTGTGCGGAGTGAATATTGATATCGACAAGCGATTGCCTATGGGCGGCGGCGTCGGCGGTGGTTCATCGGATGCGGCAACAACCCTACTTGCTCTTAATTCACTGTGGGGCAACAAGCTGAGCCTGGATGAGCTAGCAGAATTAGGCATTCAACTCGGTGCCGATGTGCCCGTGTTTATAGGCGGGCGCAGTGCCCTAGCGCGAGGGGTTGGTGAACAATTACAAGCGGTTGATGTACCACAACACTGGTATTTGGTAGTACACCCACAAGTGCATATAAGCACCGCAGCGGTATTTGGCCACCCTGATTTACCTCGAGATAGCGCCCCCCTACCACAGCAATGGCAGCATGCAGAGCATAGAAATGACTGTGAGGCACTGGTCAAAAAGCTCTACAGCGAGGTTGAAAAAACACTGCAGTGGTTGCTAAAATACGCCCCGTCGAGAATGACTGGCACTGGGGCGTGTTGTTTCGCCGCGTTCGATAGCGAACGCGCAGCGTTAGACGTTCTAGAAAAGCTGCCCACCGAGTGGCAAGGCTTTGTTGCCAAAAGTTTAAATCAATCTCCTGCTCATACAGCGCTTGGTTTAAACTAATGTAGAAGTAAAGTGTTTAAGTTAGCCTGCAAATTCACTTGCATGTTAGTCCAAAATTTCAGTGCCCGAGGAACCCTACCGTGCCAGACATGAAGCTCTTCGCTGGTAATGCAACGCCTGACCTAGCTCAAAAAGTTGCAAAACGTTTATATATCGAACTAGGCGATGCCGAAGTTGGTCGTTTTAGCGACGGTGAAATCAGTGTATCTATTAATGAAAACGTCCGTGGCTCGGACGTTTTTATTATCCAGTCTACCTGTGCGCCGACCAACGACAACCTGATGGAATTAATCGTCATGGTTGATGCGCTGCGCCGCGCTTCAGCTGGGCGTATCACCGCTGTACTGCCGTACTTCGGTTATGCCCGTCAAGATCGCCGTGTGCGTTCTGCTCGTGTGCCAATCACTGCCAAAGTTGTTGCTGATTTCTTATCAAGTGTTGGCGTCGACCGTGTGCTAACGGTAGACCTCCACGCCGAGCAAATCCAAGGCTTTTTCGATGTGCCGGTGGACAACGTATTTGGCAGCCCAGTACTTATCGAAGACATGGCTCAGCGTGATTTTGACGACGTCGTCGTTGTCTCACCTGACATTGGTGGCGTAGTTCGCGCCCGTGCTATTGCGAAGTTACTTGATGACAAAGACCTCGCTATTATTGATAAGCGTCGTCCTCAAGCCAATGTATCCCAAGTTATGCACATCATTGGTGATGTCAAAGGTCGTGACTGTATTATTGTTGATGACATGATTGATACTGGCGGCACACTCTGTAAAGCTGCTGAAGCATTAAAAGAACATGGCGCTAAACGCGTGTTTGCTTATGCCACGCACCCAGTATTATCCGGTAATGCAGCTGAAAACCTGCGTAATTCAGTAATTGACGAAGTCATTGTCACCGACTCAATTCCGTTGTCAGATGAGCTTAAAGCCTTAGACAATATCAAGGTGTTAACCTTGGCTGATATGATGGCCGAGACCATCCGTCGTATTAGCAACGAAGAATCTATTTCGGCGATGTTTGAGCACTAAAGCTGCTTCGCCGATGAGCTCAAATAGAAAACACCGCCCCGGCGGTGTTTTTTTTATTCTGCTGTTTATTTTAACCAAGGCCGGTGGTACTATAGCGCGCCTTTTTTAATTGGCTGTGGTGTTACATCGCTTGCCAATTGGGTTAAGGCCTTTGGTCGCGAAGGTCTTACACTATATTAATTTGATAATTTGGAGACATCATGTCTAACGATTTTTACACATTTGATGCAGAAGTACGTACAGAGTTAGGTACTGGTGCGAGCCGCCGCCTACGTCGTGCAGACAAAGTTCCTGCGATCCTTTACGGTGCAGGCAAAGACGCTGTATCACTAACGCTTGACCACAACAAAGTGAACCAAGCACAAGACCACGAAGGTTTCTACACGCACATTCTTACCCTTAACATCGGTGGTGAGTCTGTTGAAGCGATTCTTAAAGACATTCACCGTCACCCGTTCAAGCCTAAGATCACGCACTTAGACTTCCAACGTGTTGACCCGAACTCTAAGATCCACACTAACGTGCCAATTCACTTCATCGGTGATGAAGAAGTTAGCAAAAAAGGTGCAACTGCTGTTCACCAACTAACTGAAATCGAAATCACGTGTCTACCTAAAGCGCTACCTGAGTTCATCGAAGTAAGCGTAGCTGACCTAGTTCCTGGTGATTCACTACACCTATCTGAGATCAAACTACCAGCAGGTGTTGTTTCAGTAGAACTAGCTAAAGGCGCTGACCACGACCAAGCGGTTGTAACTGTCAACGCTAACAAAGCTGCTCCAGCTGAAGACTCAGAAGAAGCGTCTGATAGCGACGCAGAATAAGGTTTAAGGTGTTAGCACCTTGAATACTATTCAAATGCTAGTGGGCCTGGCTAATCCAGGCCCCGAATATCAAAAGACCCGCCATAATGCAGGGGCCTGGTTTATCGAAGAACTGGCCGCACGCTATAACTGCACTCTAAAACCTGACGCAAAACATCACGGCTTAACCGGCAAAGTTATTATCGGTGACAGCGAATTTAAGCTTCTGATTCCAACCACTTATATGAATCTCAGTGGTAAATCTGTGGCCAGTTTAGCTAACTTTTACAAAATCCCCGTTGAGCATATTCTTGTTGCTCATGACGAGATGGATTTAGAACCGGGCATCGCTAAGTTAAAAAAAGGCGGTGGACACGGCGGTCACAACGGACTAAAAGATATCATTGCGAAAATGGCTAACAACAAAGAATTTATGCGTTTGCGTATAGGTATTGGCCACCCAGGTCACCGTGATAAAGTGACCGGTTGGGTGTTAGGCAAGGCGCCTCAAGCTGATCAGGAAAAGATCGACGCCGCAGTTGATGAGGCTGTGCGCTGCATGGATATTTTGGCGAAAGACGGTGTGCTTAAAGCACAAAACAGACTCCACTCATTTAAGCCATAATGATGCGTGGCTTGAACACAAACAGGTATACATAATATGGGTTTTAAATGTGGTATTGTTGGCTTGCCTAATGTTGGTAAATCAACCCTTTTCAACGCGCTTACCAAAGCTGGTATTGAAGCGCAAAACTTCCCCTTTTGTACTATCGAGCCAAATACAGGCGTTGTTCCAGTACCCGACGCACGCTTAAACCAGCTTGCAGAGATTGTTAACCCACAACGTGTTCTACCTACGACCATGGAGTTCGTTGATATCGCTGGTTTGGTAAAAGGCGCTTCGAAAGGTGAAGGTCTAGGGAACCAATTCCTCGCCAATATTCGCGAAACCGATGCGATTGGTCATGTTGTGCGCTGCTTTGAAAATGACAATATTGTCCACGTTGCCGGGCAAATCGACCCTGCCGATGATATTGAAGTTATCAACACTGAGCTTGTGTTAGCTGACATGGACAGTGCTGATAAAGCGCTACTACGTCAAGCAAAGAAAGCCAAAGGCGGCGACAAAGACGCAAAATTCGAGATAAGTGTGCTTGAGAAAGTAAAAGCGCATTTAGATGAAGGCTTAACACTGCGCTCACTCCGCTTGGAAAAAGAAGAAAAAGCAGCCATTGATTACTTAAACTTCTTAACCATTAAGCCAACTATGTACATCGCCAATGTCAACGAAGACGGCTTTGAAAATAACCCGCATTTAGAAACCGTGCGCGAGATTGCTGCGAATGAAGATGCAGTGGTCATTCCGGTTTGTGCAGCCATAGAAGCTGAACTGTCAGAGCTTGAAGAAGACGAGCGCAATGAATTTATGGAAGATTTAGGCCTTGAAGAACCAGGCTTAAACCGAGTGATTCGTGGCGGCTACGAGTTGCTACAGCTGCAAACTTACTTCACTGCGGGCGTCAAAGAGGTTCGTGCTTGGACGATTCCTGTTGGTGCAACAGCGCCACAAGCAGCAGGAAAAATACATACGGATTTCGAAAAAGGCTTTATCCGTGCACAAACAATCGCGTTTGATGACTATATTGAATACAAGGGCGAAAATGGCGCAAAAGAAGCTGGAAAAATGCGTCAAGAAGGCAAGGACTACATTGTTAAAGATGGCGATGTAATGAACTTCTTGTTCAACGTGTAATAAACACCGCTTCAATGAGCCCGCTTTATTAGCGGGCTTTTTTGTTTGTGAGTGAGAAAAAGAAGCTGTTTTTTATTCGCTTCGCTTGTTTTTCAGGCAAACAATTCATCCTCGTTATGTTTTTACTAAAAAGGTGTTGACGCGCTTTCGGCAGATCAGCATAATACGCCCCGCATCAGCGATGATGAACAAGTAAAAGTTGGCTACGTAGCTCAGTTGGTTAGAGCACATCACTCATAATGAT
>CEVA01242640.1_pt1 | contig 27048 bp, 29 predicted proteins | sample 361521 | NCBI WGS metagenome assembly CEVA01 (sample SAMEA2622823, study PRJEB7988) | marine metagenome | isolation source: saline water (ENVO:00002010), including
GGCCACTTCCCGGGCAGCCTGCCGGCTTTGCATGGCCCGCGATACGGTGATGCCACCGATCAAAACGCTCAACATGGACCAGGCGCGGGCGCGACGCTCCTGCTCGACGGCACCCGCCAGACCACGGGCGGCAATATCGACGATGACCTGCATCTTACGCTCATAGGCCCCGTGCACCTCATCACCAAAGCGCACCACCTCAGGGGTAAGCGATGCCATGGCACAGCCGCACTCCAGATCCTGTCGATGGGCTTCAGTCATGTAGTAATGGGCAAACTCCTTCACCCAGTCGGCCCCGTATTGCTGTTGAAACTGCGGCAGATTGGTAATTACTTCTTCCAGGCCCTCGGCCAGCACCTCATCAAAGGCACCTTCTTTGGATCCAAAGTGGGAATAAATGGCCCCGGAAGTGACTCCGGCGGACTTGGCCAGATAATCCACACCAATACCGGCATAACCGTGCTTGCGGAAGCTTTTACTGGCGGAATCCAGCACCTTGCGGCGGGTTTCTTCTTTGTTGACACCTTTACGTCGCATAACGGTTACCTGACTTGTCATAAAAAATTAATATAACGATCGCTATTTAATGATTGACTTATAACGATCGTTATTTAAATATTCCGATAACGATCATTATATAGTGATCGTTATATAATTGGCAAAAGGAGATTCCCATGTACACGCCACTGAAACCAGCACAAACCAACCAGCACACAAAAAGCCGACGTTCGTTTCTCGGCAAAAGCGCCGCGGCTCTGGCCCTGATCCCTCTGCTCAGCGCTCATGCACTCGTCACCGCCGCGGAGACAAACCCCGGCCAGCAAACCGGCAACCCAATGGCCTACGTCTATACCGAGTTACAAATCTCGACGCCGTTTGATCAAATTCCCTGGCAAAGAATCAATCAGGACATAAAACAACAGCCCGGGTTTCTCAATAAAACCTGGCTTTCCGGTGTGGGCAATGGCTCCGGCGGCGGATTCTATGCTTTTGATTCCGTTGCACACGCGCAGCAATTCGTTACCGATTATTTCCCCAACGAGGCCAAGGGGTTCGGTGTGGCCCAAACCACCCGCGTGTTTGATGCCAGCGTAACCGAATCCGCCAGCCGCGATATGAATTCCGTATACTACGGCAACACCCCGGCCACCAAACCCGGCGCCTACGTGTACACCGAAGTGCAGCTGAACGTCACGCCGTTTGATAACGGCCCCTGGCGTGACATCAATCCCAAACTGAAAAAGCAGCCCGGCTTGCTGTCAAAAACCTGGCTAAGTGGCCTGCACACGGGCACGCCAGGTGGCTTTTATGCCTTTGACACGGTGGAGAACGCACAGAAGTTTGCGGTGGAGTACTTTCCTCAAGAGGCCAAGTCCCTGAACGCGGCCTTCTATACACGGGTATTCGATGCCACTGCCACCGAGCAGGCCAGTCGCGCCATGCAATCCCCGTTTTATAACTAACCCGACAGGGGGCTGTGGCCCACTCCCAGGGGCTTGCTTAGCCTTTTAAAAGTTGCTCTGAGAGCGGGCCGCAGGTCATAAAAGCGTAAACCTGTCCCAATATTCCTATTAGTGCGCAGGCGATTATTTCTACACTCTCCTGTCTGGCAACCGTTCACAAGCAAGGCACGCGCATGAAAAGAAATACAATAAAGCAGTTAGTCTCTCTCGTATTGCCGCTTCTGGTCTTAGGCGGATGCGGGGGTGGATCAGAATGTTATTACGACGCCGAGCCAAGCGGGGGAATCAGTTCCGCGCGGGTATTTTATCCCTGTGATTTACCGGATAATTCGCAGAGCTACCGCGCCACCACCCTGTCGGGTGGATTTACCAATAACCAACAAAATATGTATTGGCTGGCCCAGTATCTGGTTGAGCAGGGCAACATGGTGGTATTTACTGTTTCCGCCGTGGACAACCTGAGTGTCCCCGGTTATGAGAGTGCCCAACGATCGGGCTACGATCTGATGCAGACGGCCAATATGGACCCCGCTAACCCACTCTACCTGCGACTGGAAAAGTACGCCTTAATGGGCTATTCCATGGGTGGTGGTGCGGTTTTGAACGTGGGCAATGAACTGGCCGACGCGATCGACGCCATTGTTGCCCTTGCTCCCTATTCGCCCAATGAAAACCTGGCGAACGTGACCGCAGACACATTACTGCTGGTGGGGCAGAATGACATCGTTGCACCGCCGGGCTTTTCCGCCGGTGCCTATGACAACCTTCCCGCCGGCATCAGCAAAGCCTACATGCAACTGGCGAACTTCGATCACCTGAAGTGGATGAACAATACCGGCAGCAGCAACAATTCCAAAGCCGCCAGGCAAGTGATCCTGGACTGGTTTGACTATGCATTGAGTGGCAGCGGCAGTGCGCAGCAGGCTCTGTTGAATCCACCCCAGGAAATCATCACCAACCAAAACAATCTGTAGCATTTCCGCGGTGGCAGATACCCTACTCCGTTCCCGGGTACTGCTTCAGCAACGCCAGCATGGCGTCGTTGTTTAATTCTACTGCGGCCTGTTGCAATGTGTACTGATCATACAACCGCACGCTGGGGTCTGCGCCTCTTTTCAGCAGAGCTGCAGCGATGCTCAGGCTTCCTGTGCTCACCGCGTGTCCCAGCGGGGTTACCCCCGCTTGCATGCGGTAATTAATATCCGCACCATTGTTCATCAGCCAAAGTGCCGCATCACTCTGTTTAAATTCGATGGCCTGCATCAGCGGGGATAACCCGGATGGACCGCTAACATCGTTCACATCGGCACCGCGCTCTGTGAGCCACTGCATCACCTTGATCTGCCCGGTTTGTGCTGCGTAATGCAATGGCGTATGGCCCATATCATCGCGGGTGTCGATCGCCATACCCTGATCAATCAACCAGCGGACGTTGGTGGGGCGCTGTGCGTTGATGGCCAGGTGTAACATCGTTTTGCCGCGATGGGCCCGACCGGTTGCTGTCACCTCACCGAAGTGTGGCAGCTGACGGTAAATATCGGCAAACAGATCGTGGTTGCTGAACTCCGCCGCACGAATATAGAATTTCTGATAATTGTCGGCGAACGCCAGTGCCCGCTGCCAAACCTGCAGCGCCTCTTGCTGCTGCCCGGCTGCCTGCAGCTTTGCCGCCCGGGCGAACTGTACCCAGCCATAATCTTCCCTCGCCACGGGGTAGTCTAACTGCGCCAATGTTTCTTTGCTCACCTGCTCCGCCCAGGCAAGATCCGAGCAATCAAACAGAATACGTGGAATCAGGTTACCCCGGGCCCAACTGATGTTCGGCTGCAGCGCCACCATCTCCGAATAGTATTGTTTTGCTGTATCAACGGCGCCTTTTTTACATTCACTCTCAGCCAGTTCAGCGTAAGCCACCGCGCGGGGCAACGCCGGCAATGCCCCATTCAATGCAGCCATCTTATAATGGCGCACGCTGTTTGCTGCATCATGGGGGTGTGTTGAGACATGTCTGTAGCAGCTATGTCGCTGTTCTTGTTCATAATAAACTTATAATATCTTTATATATCAATATGTTATGTGTTGGTTCAGCTAAATGCTTGTGTCTCAATCTGTTTCACGGAGTTTCAGCATGCCGCACAGAATCGCTGCGATTAGTGTAGCTGCTAGTGTGAGTTATACTGAAATCAAGCTTCAAAGTGAAACTACAGCGCGAGAACGTTAAAAACGTCTAATGTGACTAGTCTGTAATTAGATCGAGCACATTGCGGTGTAATGATAATCAATAGCATTTAGGTGAAGCGTTATGTCTGATGATAACAAACCGCTCGATGCGCTCACAGTGAAACGACACAAAGAGGGCATTCTCGTTGATCGGGGCGCTCATAGAGGGCTCAGGCTGGTGGTGAACAAGGGCGGTTCCAAGACCTGGGTTTATCGCTACCGTAGTAAGGATAAGCAACTCAAGCAGATCAAGCTCGGCAACTATCCACTAATGTCACTCACTGAGGCCCGTGTCGCGCATCTGGAGCAAAAAACAATTCGGGAGAAGTATGGTGACCCGCAGGAGTATAAAAAGCTTGAAGAAGAGAAGCAGAAGGCTAAGCGGGCAAAAAATGCCCAGAAAACATATTTGGTATCACAGCTAATAGAAGATTACCTGAATGAGCATATTGCGCACCGCCGAATTTTGAAGGGGCAGATTGAGTGCCGCAGGATGCTTGAAGCCGATGTCACCCCCAATATTGGGAATATGCCTGTGTTGGATGTTCGGCGCTCACACATACATGATCTGATTCAGAAAATTGCCAAAAGAGCACCCAGAATAGCGGTGATGGTTAAAGTTGAACTGAATGGCGCGTTTGAGCACGCGATTTCGGCTGGGCGTGTGGATATGGATTTTATGAATCCTACTTATGGAGTTAAAACGCCAAAGATGACAGCCCGGAAACGGGTTTTTACTGATGCTGAACTGACCAAGTTTCTAAAATGGCTTCCTCATTCGAAAATGTCGCCAGCGGCGAAGAACATCCTCAATCTCATGCTGCTGACTGGGTGTCGTGGTGGCGAGGTAGTGTCTATGGAATGGAAAAACATTGACCTTGACCGTGGGGAGTGGCATTTGCCCAAAACTAAGAACGGGTTATCACATACAGTATTCTTATCAACGCAAGCTGTTGAGATACTGTCTACAATTGAAAAAAGTGATACTGGATTTTTATTTCCGTCCAAAGTATCTAAGACAAAGCCCATACGCCAGCACGCTATTGTTTGGCAGGTTTCTAAATATGGTGGTGACAGTGGGTTAGATCATTGGACATCTCATGACCTAAGGCGAACTGTGGGTACGGGGTTAGCAAAACTTGGTTGTAGCCGGGTTGTGCAGGATCGAATTTTAAATCACGTAGATTCTAGCGTATCTGGTATCTATGACCGGCATTCCTACGATTCAGAAGCAAAAGAGTGGTGGCAGCGCTGGGCGCTGCATTTAGATGAACTTATAAAAGGCAAAGCATGCAGCAATTCCAAACCTTAATAGATTCAATGCCTGTTAAATGTCAGTCGTTTTCGACAAAAGCTTCAACGTGGCATAAGTACCGGAATTCAGGTGGAGAACTAGCTCAAATTTTTCATGGGCTATTTTGTGGGAAGGAAAGTTTGGAGTTGAGTAGAGGCGACCTTTTTACTATTGCTAAGGAAGCGGGACTCAAAAAGCTGCTAATTGCAGTAATATTGTGGGGCTATCCAAGGGGGATGCGAGGAAACCACTTTGATAATATTGCGAAAAATATTGATTCCATTGCCGAGTTGTTAAGCGAAGCGAAACAAGGGGTTGATGATTGGAAAAGCCATTCTTCTAAACTAAACGCATTCTCTGGTCTGGGTCTGTCAACTTACTCAAAATTTCTATATTTCTTAAATGTAGATGTAAATGGTTCGAAAGCGTTGATTTTGGATGACAGAATTATTAAGACTGTTAGAAAGGGTGCTTTCCAAGAGCTTTCTTCCATATCGAATCTTAGAATGCACAATGCAATATCAAACTACCCCAAATACTTAAAAACGATTGATGATATAGGCGCTACGCTCAATGTGAGTCGTGAAAATATTGAAATGTTTTTGTTTGAATTTGGACTAAATTTGAAGCGATGACTGATACAGGTGTGTAGCAGTGTGTAACGCTTGGAATCATCCTCCAAATTGCACATGCGGATGGGGTGGTGAGGGCCATTCTGGCAGGAACCCAAGTGCAACAAGCTTTAACTATGGCAACATCCCTCCTATTACAGCGACATTTCATAGTTATACCATCCCAAATGCAAATTGCCCTGTTTGTGGGCAGCGAGTTTTCTTTTACAGCTGCCCAAATGGTGGGCGGGCCTACTTTGATGAATTAGGACCACCTTGGCCTAGACACCCATGTACTAGTCAGCAAAGGCTGTTACAGCCAAAACCTGCAAAACCAACTCGGAAGCAAAGAAAGAAATACAGGTGGCAGCTTGAAGGCTGGGAGCCGTTTTTTATTCGCGCGGCAGGCCGTGTAGATTCGACGTTGATTAAGGTGACCGGTGAATTCAGTGGAGAGCCAATGTCGGTTTATATCGCGCAGCCGTTAATTCGAGGTCAAGCAAGATCAGGGCTTTCACCTGATAGCATCTGTTATATAAGAAAAGCTACCGAAGGTGCTTTTGAATTATCTGCAATAATTGGTGTGGGTAAATATACAGCGCTTGGCTTTCTGTCCGCAATGGAGGCTGGGGAATCGATCAGAAATAAGGGTAAAAAAGCAAGGAAACCAAGACCAGTTAAAAAAAGCCATATTAAATCAAAGCCAAGTAGCCAGAAATCTGAAAAATCTAGGTCGCGGAAGCAACGTAATAAGAAAAGTGTTATGGCGATAGCATTTGATAGAGCGAGGTCAAAAAGCGAAGAATGATTGGTGCTTGTTATACCTTGCGTGGTTTACTATTCCTTTACAGCCAATATCCTCTTTGAAAGTTTGGAAAGTTGTTTTTCCACTAAGAATATGCGTTTTTTTGAAATACCCAAAAAATGAATGGGTTCCTGTGAATTATCCGTTTCGACTTTCGCAAAAAGTTCCATAGCGTATATTTTGATCAAATTCAGTACAGACAAATAGTTGGATATTTGCTGTTCTGTTGATTTCTTGGTTAGCGCTTTTGTTTGTAAATTAATCGTTAAGGTCATTCTAGACATGGCGTTCGTTTCTGGTGGCTGAAATATAACCGATATATCCGCATTGGAAACCTCGACCTTTATCATGTTGCTTTCAGGTAGTGGAGTAGGTTTGTTTTCAATGTGAACTCTTATCTGTTCAGGTTTCGGTGCCTTGTGAAACGAATATGAAAGTGAGATTGCCGATAGTCTGAATTGCTTCCAAAGTAAAACAAGCCCCTCTGCGCCATAGACTCTGGCGAGCACTTTTATAATTCGTGAAATGAAAGCATTGGTTGATGTGGATACTTTTTTAAATGTAACGTGAACGTAATGCTTCGCCCATTGCTTTTTAAGCCGTATCTCAATTGAGGCACCAGAAATATTTCCTGGTTTTTCCAAAACAAATAGATTCGATCCCTTTCTGACAAGGTGATTTGGGTTATGTAAGATTGTAAGCGCATTTAGCCTAGCTGCTACATCCTCGAAAGTTTGTATATCCACACGTGCGGAAAGGGTGAACCAGCTTAGTTCTACGGAAGTAGGGTGAATCATGATGAGCGCCTTTCACTGCTTAATCAAAGTACAGTTAAATTACTATTGGCAGCAGGGCGCAAAAAGAAGGAGCTTTGGCGGAAGACCGGCAGCGAGGGGTTAGCTAGCTGGTCTACCACTGTCAGATATAACTATGTTGAGCCGATTTGAGTAGACTTAGAAAGTCGGTAAAGTTAGCGGATATCTCAGTGATTGCATCTTCACCTTCTTTGTCTGCATTCACAAAAACAACTTTGGGGTTGCGGTTGGAGAGCCTGTAATCAAAAGCAATGACGCTGGCACCACCTGTTCCCATAATGGGGATGATCTTTTCTGGCACATCGTCTTCGATATATTCAAGGTTTGATCTGATTGTGCTGCTTTCCTCTGGCTCACCCCCTTCAATTAAGAACAGAACGTCTATACCCGTAGTTCTTCCGTTAATAGATAGAACGCTAGGGCTAGGAGTCTTGCCGTCATTTGAAACCACTGCATCCAAATAGTCCTGCGGGAAGATGATGTCTAATTCATCTTCTAGGTATCTGATGCTGGCTGGGTCTACGTGGTGATCTTCATCCCACAAGTAGTGATTCCATGTAATTGTCATTATTTGTACCCTCCGCCCCAAATAGACATCCCGCCGGTGTGTCTAAACGTTTTATGTTCTGCCTCATCGACTAACTGCATGCGGCCTAGATCTTGGTGATGGTGCGATGTTAACCCAGGGGGTGCGATACATTCTGATATCTGATATGGGGCTGTTCCAGTAGGTGTCTATAGATGCGCTTACAATTCAACCATGTGAATTTGAGGTAAATATCTGAAATACACTTGGTGTTTATATGTAGCCGCTCACGCCCATTAGTGTTTAGTGAATTTTCCTGTATATCACTAGTCAAAAACGGAGCGGAACGGCCATAAGTTACCTTAACTTAGGATTTTACAAATAGCTCCTTAAGCACTTTTCTGAAATCACGCTTAATCAATTGTTTGAAATTGAAAGGAGATGGTTCTTCATACAGAGTATCTAGCCGCCTTTTATAGCACTTGGTGTCATTCTCTGAAGCGTATGAAAATGCAGCACTAAGGCCTTCCTCGTCGGCAACGGATAGAAAGTTGTTGCTGAAGTAATCATCCTCTAGAAAATCATCAGAGTAGAATTTCAATTTCTTTATCATTTTTAGAAAAAATGAAGGGGTAAGGTCGCTGATGCTTAGGTTGGTGTTTCGAACACTGAATTCGAGTCTAAACAACGCGTGGTTGTATAGAGAGCAACCATTTTTGTTTATTTGTTCCAGTTCCTTATCGTAGATAGTTGTCCTTACCGCATTAGGGGAGTGAGCGCCACTGCCAATTATGAACGAAGTGATCATCCCATCTTCATCGCGCATAATTTGAGATACACGAGTTTTGGGGTAGTACGGGAACAGGTTCCCTACATTCAAATTGATATCAAAGCACAAATCGATCCGCGTAACTCGACATTTATTTGGAAAGGTTGCTGCTGTGCTTCTTCCCAATAGGAACATGAGAAGCCTTCGCAGCAATTGGCATCCGATGCGCCCGGCCTTGTTTGGGTTGAATTCGAGCCTTAAGTAAGATACCAAATCGCTTTTTGGCTGAAGAGACAGTTTAAGCGTAAATGTACTAAAGCCTGTTCCTAGAACTATTAGGTGGTTTTGATAGTAGAGGGTCTTAAGCCTTTTCATATTATTCGGGGTGATCTTTCCTTGTGTTCCTAGGTACTTGGTTCGTTTCTTTATGTCTCTAAATAAAACGGTAATCCTGTTGGCTATTCTCTCTTGCTGATCTGGGTTTATGTCAAAGGTAGTGGTGATCATATCCAAGCAATATGGGTTTCTTACGGTGTTGTTTAATTTAGTCATGCTTAATACCTATCTAAAAGTAATTTAACGGTTGTTTGTCTGAATACACTGCTGTTAGCACACGCGCTTGCGGGTACTAATCCAGTTGAGTATTTCTTGATTGATAAAGCCCGATCGACCTGGGGTCAGTTCGATTGGGCGAGGGAAGTCACCATTTCTGATGAGCCTGAATAAGGTTGATCTTGAAAGTGTCGTTATTTTCATCACTTCCTTTGTCTTTAGGATGTTCAGTTCGTGCATTTCTGATTGAGTTTTCATTTGCGTGTCCTGCATTGATGGGTGCAGGTCGTATTCACAGTATTTATAAAAGGAGGATTAACGTTCCTCGCCTCGTTTTTGTGTCGCTAACTTGTTGTTATTAAAGGGTGTGATTTTATTTCGGGACTCTGCCTCGTTTTTGGAGTGAATGGTTTTTTAGAGGTGATGAAATTTTCTCGTCTATGCTTAAGAGCGAGGCACGTAACGAATAAGCAGGAGGCTGGGAAATGGTTGGTATTGCGAAGTTGCGATGGTATGGGAAAGACGAGGGAGTGGATGCTGAATGTGCAGCAGAAGTGGCTGAATATTTGTATGCAATTCAAGAAAAGTTAGAAGAAGCAGATGGCCCATCAAAATACATAGATTTACTTGAATCCTATGTTGATAAGCTAGATACGAGGGTGAAAGAAGGTAAGCTCACACTTAGTAAAAAGATGTATGACAAAGTTGAGAATCTGATAGATACCATTAATTCACATTACGGCGAGAAGGGACTATTCGAAGAAGATGAAATGGCATCACTGACAGGGAAAATCAGAAAAAGGCGTTGGCGTAGGAGAAACAAAGACAAAAATTCAGGGGATAAGATCGTAACTATTTCAGTAACCAAGAATCAGCGAGAGAAGCTTAAGTCCATAAAAATGAAGAATGGAAAGAAGGCCACTCCTAGAGAGGCCATAGGGGTTTTGTTATCGATGTACAAGAGAATCAAGTCTAAGAAGAAAAATCCTAAATAATCATGGAGGAAAGTTGGTATGAGTTTTTCAGATAAGCTAGCGGATGCTAGGAAAAGTTACCCATTTGAAACATGGGCAGCTAGATTTGGTCGTGGGCTTGATCAGTATACGCCCGAAAATGTTGGTTTGGCTAAAGCTATTATGGATAACCTGATAGTTTCATTGTTAGCTGTGGGAGACGAAGCAAGTGATGAAGTGAAAATTTCACTGATAAAAGAATCGGTAGAAGCGCTTAATGACCTTCATAACCAGGTCAATAGGGAACTCATTGAGACAGGCGAACGCGAGGAGCTTTGTTGTTTGCTTGATGTTATCACTGAAGCGGTCGGTTTAGATGCAGATGTGTATGGGGTAAGTGTCGGAATTGGTAGTGAGTGGCGTGATTGGTAAAACGTCCTTGGTGCCGACCATCTTGGCAATTTAGATGGACTAGGCACCTAGGATGCCAATACCTTCAATTGACTTATGTGCATTATTACCATTTCATGATTCGCTCCGATTTTCTTTACATGATGGCAACTTTGATTCATGATGTTCGAGTGTCAGAGAGTTTACCTACGATAATCGTAACGATACGCGTTGTTCTTCAGATGCTGCCCCTTTAACAATCTGGAAAGAATTTTATGGACCGATTTCGTAAGATATCACCTTCTCCCGCGGGCAGGATGGCAAACCCTAAATCCAGTTTTTCTAACGATGTTGGCGCAAAAGCTAATGTGGGTAGCGAAGTTACCAACAACCTTGCTGTTTCCCGCTAGACAACAAGCGGATAACATCTAGAAAATATTTTAACGGCCCTTATTGCAATTAAGAGCTACCATGGTTATGCAATATTCATATTCATGGTAAGCTACAGTCGCTTCAAATTAGTTCGGTTCTCCATTGCTTATTCGTCACTAGATGATGAAAGTTGTGTCGCCAAGTTTGCAGCTGATTCGAAAGCTTCTATAACCTCTTCCACTTTTCGTTCGGGTTCATCATTCCATTGAACAAAGAGTTGGCCCCAGTAAGACAAGTTTTTGTCGTTGCTCTGTGATTGTTCTGTGATTTTATAAGATTTACCGATCTGGCGCCTTAGAGCTTCTTTCGCATGATCAAATTCAACTAAAGACTTGTCCATGCTTTTAAAAGCCCTTTCCATTGCAGTAGCCATACATTCGACGGCCACAGGGTTGGCCGCTCCCTGCTGCCACCCAAATTGTTCGATTCTTTCTTTTGCCTTGGTTAAAATCTCAGCAGCAGATTCCCATTCATCCATTTAAGCTACCCTCTCGACCCAACACTGGATCACTATGTTTGAGAAAACCGATTCAAGAACAGTATAAGGTTAGGCTGCTAAGATTGAAATAACTATTTTGGGCGTTTGGTGCCATAACGTGATCTGGCTTGTTTCCGGTCGCTCACGCCAGATGTATCCAGTGTGCCGCGAACAACAGAGTAACGTACGCCTGGTAGGTCGTTTGGTCCGCCTCCACGAATCAAAACAACAGAGTGTTCTTGGAGGTTGTGTCCCTCGCCAGGGATGTAAGCGGTGGATTCGTATCCATTTGTAAGTTTAACACGCGCTACTTTTCTGAGAGCTGAGTTTGGCTTCCGCGGAGTTGTCGTGTAAACCCGAGTGCAGACGCCGCGTCTTTGGGGGCATGCTTGTAGCGCTGGGCGTTTGGCTTTCTCGACCTTCCTTTTTCGGGGGCGCTTTATTAGTTGATTAATCGTCGGCATTGTGGGGTAGTCCTTAAATCAGATAATTAACGAGGCGCGAATTATACGGAGTCACGAACCTTGTTTCAATATATTTTTGGATGGCAGGTGCAAGCAAATATTGTGCCGATTTTGTTGTGTTGGGGTTTGGTTGCGCCTTTATTTAAATGGCTGGGATGCGTTTTGATGTCGTGGTATCGCGCTGGCCCCCTTTATTCACCCAGCTATATTAAAGAAAAAGCTTGGCCGGTTAGTGTTCAAGTATACCCTTCAGCGTTGGTGCTTGGCTTAAATTATGCATCATTATTGATTGCTGGCTTGTCTTGTGTAAATGGCAGGGGTGCTTCGCTGTTGGGGTCTTGATGCTAGGGGTTGATGTGACTTTTAGTGACGTTGGTGTTTTGCGATCCTCTACTAAAAATGGAAGAGCCAGTTCTAGCTATTGGTGGGGTTTAAATTGATTGGGTGGACGAGTTTGTTGTGGACACTGCTTTGCCGGAGAGCGTGATTTGTGCAACAAGGGTACAATGAATCTATTGTTGGAAGGCAAAGGAGTAAGAATAACAGAATATATTAGCTTATAACCTACTGGTGGGGTCTCGTTTTTTTTGTTATAAGTTGGGGTCTTTCAAGAGCTTCGCTGGTCAAGTACAGAAGCTTTGCGGTTCTCTGGGTGGTGGTGTTTATGGTATTACCGTTTGGTTGGTGTCAGACTGTTTGAGTTTCAATGATTTTTTAAGCATTTAGAATTATAAAGGGGGGGGGTGTGGTAGAGCTGGTTATTAAAAATATTGATTTTGGTACTATTGCAGAAGATGGCAGTAGTGTGAAGTTGGGTGTAACTGAGATGGCGGGCGGCTCGGTTGTTGTCCATATTCCGTTTGATACTCTTGGTCATTTAGTTGAGATCCTTCATCAATTGGCGGCTAATCGACTAGATATACAGCAATTTGCTGAATATGATTCACTGTCACCGAAGGAAGCCATTGAGACCTCTGGGTTTGGAGTAGGGGTCACCGATGATAATTCGCAAGTAATTTTAAGTTTGCAATCGAGAGATGGTCTTATTTTCAACTTTGCGCTCAGCTTAGATGAAGAAAAAACAGATTTTTCTCCGAAAGACGTTGCCGGTGCATTAGCGGACGCGGTTGGCCTTACATCAAGCAAGCACTAATGGATTTGAGTTATCATGCAAAGTATAAAGGTGGCTGTTGCCGGGGTGGGGAATTGTGCGGAAAGTTTAATTCAAGGCGCGGAATTCTATAACAGGCACCCTGCTGCAAACGGATTGATTAGTAAAGATTTAGCTGGCTTTGTAGCTGGGGATTTATCATTTGTAGCTGCATATGATGTTGATTCTCGTAAAGTTTCCAAATCGCTTTATGATGCAATTGGCGCTAATCCTAATAATTCGCGTTTTCTGCATACTCCTTCGGAATCTTTGAAGGATATAATTGTTGAAATGGGGCCGATTATCGATGGGGTCGCGCCGCATACAGATGCTTATCCATTTGAGAAAAGAGTTTCGATTTCTAGTGAACTGCCAGTCAACGTAGCTGAGAGCTTGCGTGCCTCCAAGGCAGACGTCATGGTCTGCTATCTGCCCGTTGGTTCTACAAACGCTGTCCGATACTATGCCGAAGCAGCATTGGAAGCTGGTGTTGCGTTTGTGAACTGTGTTCCTGTGTTTATCGCTAATGATCCTTTCTATGCCCAAGCTTTTCTGGATAAAAAAGTACCATTAGTCGGGGACGACATACGCAGCCAAGTGGGAGCAACAATTGTTCACCAGCGGTTGGTAGAGTTGTTATCAGAGCGTGGGTATGAGATTACAAAGTCATATCAACTTAATGTGGGTGGCAATGCCGACTTTCTTAATATGTTGGATCAGAGTCGACTGGTTGATAAAAAAACCTCGAAAACTCGCGCTGTTGCATCAAAGGTAGAAAACATCAGTAAGCAGGCGGATTTGCATATTGGTCCATCGGACTACGTTCCCTTTCTCCAAGACACTAAAGTTGCATTCATACGCGTTGAAGCCGAGGGGTTCTGTTCCGCTCCGCTAAATATTGATGTTCGGCTAGAAGTGGAAGATTCACCAAATAGCGCTGCTGTGGTGATGGATGTGATTAGATATGCTGCTATTGCGCGCGAGCTCGGTATTGGTGGGGTTTTAGACCCAGTTTGTAGCTACTACATGAAATCACCACCGAAAAGGCTGGAAGATATTGAGGCGTTGGAGTTACTCTCAAGCTTGGTTCATTCTCACGTTTCACAGTTTAAGGAGTCTTCAGGGGTTTAGTGCAGAATGTTTATCCATCAACTATCAAGCGCAGGATTAAAAGCAAAAAGTGGTTGGGTTGCAGGTATCAATCATGGCAGCCATGACGCGGCATGTGCACTTACCCATGAGGGGAATCTGGTTGTTTGGGTTGAGCAGGAGAGGCTTTCACGTAACAAGCATGCGATAGATGAGTCCCCAGCAGAGTCTCTGGAAGCATGCTTAAACTTTGCTGGTATCGGCCTAAATGATTTGGATGCGGTAGCTCTTGGTTCAGACCATCAAGGATTGATAAATTGGCTGGGTGACGATCCAAATCGGTGCGCTGAAGTTAATTCATATTCGAGTGCAAATCACTTGTTTCCTTCTCAATTGTTTGGTGATTGCCACAAACCCAAGGTGATATCCATCCCTCATCATTTAAGTCATGCTGCTAGCGCGTTCTATCCAAGTGGGTTTGAGTCTGCTGTTGCAATTGTTATGGATGCGATGGGTGAGCAAGAGTCAACGACTATAGCCAATTGTGGGAACTGTGGGATCCATGTAAGTAAAACTTACGATGTTGATCATTCTCTTGGATATTTTTACGAAACCGCAACCTCATTTGCAGGTTTTAACCACCAGGAAGCGGGAAAACTCATGGGGTTGGCGGCATACGGAAGACCGATTTACGATCTTCCCTTAGCTCCGCCATCCGCCGAGGATGATCGAATTTGGCGAATATCCGGATCGGAAACTGGATTTGGCCGATCTAGAGTGGTTGGGCGGTGTTCGCGGCTGTCAACTTTTTTTGAAAATGTAGTGTTTCCATTTGAAGGATCAATAAAGGGTGAGCCCATGGCGTACCGTGATTTTGCTGCTTCAGTGCAGGATGTGCTAGAGAGAATAGTGCTGTCTCTCGCCGAAACTGCAGCAAGTGAAGCCGGTTGTCGCAATATTGTATTATCTGGTGGAGTGGCTCTTAACTGTTCTGCAAATGGCAAACTAGCTAATTCAGGAATCGCTGAAAGGCTTTTTATTCAGCCAGCATCCACGGATATGGGCGTTGCGTTAGGCGCGGCCCTTCAGTTGAGTAAAGATCTTTATGGAGATTCTTTTCACCACATGACCATGCAGCATGCCTATTGGGGGCTTTCGGAAACTTCAGATGAAATTTTCAAAGAGGTTGAGCTTAGTGGTATGCCGTATCGCAAACTTGATGAGAAATCTCTTGTCAATGAAGTCGCAAAGGCAATAAGCGCGGGGGAGATTGTAGCTTGGCATCAAGGTCGAGCAGAAGTCGGGCCCAGGGCTCTCGGGGCTAGAAGTCTCCTTGGCGATCCTCGAACAAGGAAAACAGTTGTTGCGATGAATAAGTGTAAAGAACGAGAGGTATGGAGGCCTCTGGCGCCGAGTGTTCCAATTGACTCTTTCGATTCATTTTTTGACGGAGTGCCTAATCCTTTTATGATTGTTTCATCGAATGTTCGTGCAGATGTGGTTAAATTAATCCCTGCTGTAACTCATATCGATGGATCAGCGCGCCCTCAGGTTGTCTCGAAAGAAGATAATGAGCTTTATTACAGTCTTCTGAAAAGATTCGAAGAGATAGCTGGTGTACCAGTTCTTGTGAATTCATCTTTAAATACACGAGGAGAGCCAATCTGCTATCGAGCTCGAGACTCTCTTTCCCTTTTGAAGAGGGGCGCTGTTAATCTTTTGGCTGTCGGAGAATTTCTCGTTGGGAGTTTCGGATAGTGGCTTTGGAGGAGTACCGGACATTCTCTTCTGGAGCTTTTGAAGGTTCTAATGGTGATAAACCATCGGTTCTGTATGTCACGAATAATTTGCCTATACCTCCGACTAGTGGAGGGCAATTGAGGGAATATCAATTGCTTCTACGGTTGAAGGAATATTTCGATATTCATCTGGTGGCTTTTGTGCCAGATATCGATCAAGCCAGTAATTTTGTCAATCCTGCATTGGAATTTCTTGTATCTGTAACTTTTATTAAAACAATCAATCAGCTTGCACCAGCTCACACTCCTAACCGTGTTCGTGCACACTTTGCCCCGGCAGGAAAAGATGTTGTTTCGATGCTTCTAGCTAAGTTTGATCCTGATCTAGTTCACGTTGAAGGCTATTTTTTGGTTCACTACCTTCCAGAAACCAGTTGCCCACCTGTTGTATTGACTGAAGAAAATATTGAATATGAACTTGAGGCCGCTGGGGAGAAATACGGTTATTATCCGATGGGAAGTTCTCAGCTTACTCAAGAATGGGAGGTTCGTGTTTGGAATAGGGTAGACCAATGTGTTGCAGTTACCGATGAGGATAGAGAAATCATTACTGTTGTAGGCAAGCTCAATAACGTCGAATGTATACCCGGAGGTATGGATCATCTAGATTTGAATAATCGTCCAATTAAACGTGACACTAATGCAAATTGTACTTTTCTATACATAGGTAATTATAGGTGGCCTCCCAGCGAAGATGCCGCGTGGCATCTTTTGCAAGATATTTGGCCAGTAGTTTCGGAAATTTCACCTCATTCGCAGTTGGTTTTCGCAGGGGTTGGAATGTCGGATAAATTTGTAAAAGTTGCTTCAGATGCAAGTCGGGTTATTGTTCATGGACCGTTTAAGCACCTAGATGAATTGATGATGAATACCAGTGTCTTTTTGTTTCCTCTTCGTTTCGGTGGTGGGCAGAAAATGAAGCTAGTTGAGGTGATTGCCGCAGGGATGCCTGTAGTTACTACTTCGCTGGCGTTAAGAGGGTTCCCCAAAGAAGTTGTACCTTATTTGTCCATCGTCGATAATGAGGTGAATTCTTTTGCTGAAGCTGCAATAGCGGCCCTCAATTCTCCACGGGCATCTGAACGAGCTAGGTATGCGCGCACTACTCTGAATTTGCATCTTCCTAGTTGGGATGAAGCGGCGAGTCTTTTGAGTCAATTATGGTTCAATAATTTATCGTTTGATGTGTGAGTTGGGTTTCGCTTGGGGGGGGGATGAGTCAGAATCAGGCAGTTACACACTTAGACATAGTGCCATATTCCAACGCACAGTGGCGCGATTTATGTAAAGCTAATCTGGATAAAGATGGCATAGCTGTATGTTCTGGTGTAATTAGATCAGACGACCTCAATGAGCTTAGATCACACATTGATGAATTAACAAATTGGGAGCGAGTGAATAAAGAGGCATGGTTTTCTCACGGAAATCAGCGTGTTTTCAACTTGATTGCTAAGGATCCCATTTTCCTTGATCTTATTGAGCATCCGGTAGCAAATCAAATGGTGGAAATGGTGCTGGGTTTAGATTTTTTGTTATCTAGTATAACAGCCAATGTGGCTTTGCCGGGAAATAGTGCCCAACAACTACACGCAGATCAAGGTTATTTGCCTGAGCCGTGGATGCGGGCTGAAGTTGTCAATGTGATTTTTCTGCTGGACGACTTCACTAATGAAAACGGAGCGACGCAAATCATTCAGAATTCACATCTTGAAGGTATCGGTTCGGATATCTCGAATTGTGAAACTACAACAGTGATTGCCCCCGCTGGATCGTTGGTATGTATGGATGGTCGACTTTGGCACGGCACTGGAAATAATAGAACAAAGACATGCAAACGAAGAGCTTTGTTTGCGTATTTCTGTCGCCCCTATATACGGCAACAGGAGAATTTCTCACGTTCATTGTCAAATTCAATAATAGGTGAGCTCTCCACGCGCCAAAAAACATTACTTGGTATGGATATCTGGAAGGGCCTTGGTTCGGTAAATGGTTTGCCTGTATCCTGGATGGACGGACGAGTTAGAATTGGTCCAGCTGATCCTAGGCCGCCAAAGTGGAGAAGTTATAGAAAGTGAGTGCTATAGTTGGTATTGCTGGCGGGCCAAATGTTCTTGGAGGGAAGCCTGTTGTCGAAGGGTTGCACCCCCTTTTTTTTCACGATTCTGCTTCAGCAATAGTTGTGGATGGAGTTGTTCGTGCTGCGATTGAAGAAGAGCGCTTAACGCGTTTGAAGCACACAAACTTTTTCCCTTCAAGCTCCCTGAGGGCTTGCGTTAAGGCCGCACAGATTGTACCTAATGAGATAGAAGCTTTTTCTTTCTTTTTTGATGAGGAGTTTTGTAATCGTGATTTGAGTCGCGTTTGTTCCGAAACCGGGGTAGCGCGGCCTCCAGGGATTAGAGAGATTCTGGCAAGTAACATAGGATCAGCTTTGGAGTTTTCTTGTGACCCAAGCAAAATTAGATTTGTTCGTCACCATAATGCTCATAGTCGTTCTGCGCTGAGTATTTCGTGCTTTGAGAATGCATTGTCGGTTGTAGTTGATGGGAATGGAGAGAATGAAGCTGTTACTATATTTGAGGTGCACGGCAATAAACAGACACTTATTGATACTCTTCCGGTCGAGTTGTCGCCTGGATATTTCTATCGAGAGGTGACAAATCTACTAGGGTTTGGAAATTTCGACGAGTACAAAGTTATGGGGCTTGCCCCTTATGGCGACCCTTATCGATATGAAGAATTATTTAGCTCGGTGAAAGTTGCGTTGGGTAATGGCCTTTGGGGGTTCGATTCCTGCAAGCTTAAGGAGATTTCATCTCGTGCGCTCCTAGTTCCAGGGGCAGAATTTACATTTGACCAAGCCCACAGAGATTTTGCTGCAGCAGCCCAACGATTATTAGAATCTTTCATGCTTGAATTGCTCAAACACTATCAGTTATCTACTGGAATCCGAAACCTTTGTATATCAGGTGGAGTCGCTCAAAATTGTGCGATGAACGGGGTTGTTGCTCGTAGTGGGCTGTTTGACTCTGTATATGTTTATCCAGTTTCTGGTGATGCTGGAACATCAATCGGTGCTGCAATTGAATCTTGTGATTCTAAACCTAAACGTAGCTCATTGTTCAACTCACTTTTGGGGAGAGGTATCTCTACGAATGGTGAGTGTGAAGAAGAGGAGGCGGCGCTAGCCCCTTGGTCTGGATTTCTCTTTTGGTATAGGCCTAAAAATATACACCGGACAATCGCAGAAGCCCTTGCCGATGGAAAAATCGTGGGTTGGGCGCGTAATCGGTCAGAATTTGGACCAAGAGCATTAGGGGCTCGAAGCATCCTAGCCGATCCGAGAAACGTGGAAAATCGGCATATTGTCAATGAAATAGTTAAGAAACGTGAAAATTTTCGGCCTTTTGCACCCTCAGTCCTAGAAGAGGAAGCGGCTGAGGTTTTTGATTTGCCCACCGCGAAGTGTAATCTTGGCCAGATGAATTTCATCGTACCCGTAAGACCTGAGTGGCAATCAAAAATTGGGGCTGTGGTGCATATAGATGGCACAGCTCGGGTTCAAGTGGTCGCGAAGGACGAAAGTCCTGACTATTGGCGGCTAATTGACCAATTTCGATTGGAAACCAAAGTTGGGGTACTCCTAAACACTTCGTTTAATAACAGTTACGAACCAATAGTTGATTCTCCTGTTGATGCGGTTCGTAGCTTCATTACTACAGATTTAGATCTTCTTGTTCTCGGCCCATTTTTAGTTACGAAAGTCCGGTGTCCACGAGAATATTTGAAAAGCTTTCGGCTTGTCGGTCTTAACGCTGGCGTAATAATTTCTGAAAAGAAAGGATGTTCTGATAAAGTACCCTTCAAGATCTCCCGAGGTGAACTTTGTGAGAGTATTAGTCCCTCCCTTGCATATATTTTAAAATCTACCGTGGGTAGGCCCGTTATTGAGGAACTGTTTGTTTCACTTGATACTGAACTAGATCATGACACTCTTCTTGAAGAGCTTTGGATGCTCTGGGAGAAAAGGTTTATTGAAATTACAGGCCCATCAGCGGATTAGTGTCTAAGGCTGTGTTAAAGACTCAAGTCGTATCTTGGTTATCATACATAGGTATCAGTGTAGACACCTGCGAAATTGAGATTTTGTCTCGTTCCGTTGGTTCAGAAGTGATCGGTGTATATACAAGCACAGGCACCAGAGAACATAATTTTGTTATTCGTAGGGTCCTATCGGCAGATTGGCTGCGACGTGAACCTAACTTGGTTTTGCGGGAAGCGAAAGCTTTAGATTTGGTAGAGAGCCTCCCATTTTCTACGCCAAAATTAATTTCAATTGATGCTGAGGGCCGTTGGTTTAAATCACCTGCTGTTCTAACTGAGATGCTACCAGGACGTCCGTGGTTATCCGGCCGAAAACCTGGTGAAAAAGAAATCATGGGATTAGCTGATTGGTTAAAATTGATTCACAACGCAAGGTTGATCGATGAGGCCGTTTTATGTCTTCCCCCTTATCGACCTCATCACTGGCCAAATGCTCTTTCAATGGTTCCTCCAAAGTGGTCTCTGTGTAAAGATGCGTGGATAACTGCAGCGAGAATTGCAAGGCAATGCTACCCATTGGAAGAGCAAGCTTCTGTTTGTTTACTTCATAGAGATTATAGGATGGAAAATTTACTCTGGAATAATCAAAGTCCTGTTGCTGTGATTGATTGGATTACCGCTTGTTATGGTGATCCAGGGGCTGATGTTGGTCATTGCCGTTGGAATCTTTGCCACTCTTGGGGGCAGCAGGCTATGGAGCTTTTCACTGTTTCTTACGGTTGCGATAATGTGCACCCTGTCTGGGATTTGCTTGCAGCTATCGGTGGATTACCTGATATGAAACCCGAACTAACTTTATCGGAGATAAATAATCTCGATGCTTTCATTACGCAAGCGATCGATAGGTGTGTAGGAATATGAATGCGCGATCTCCAATGATTATCGCCATGACCGATGACGGGGTTGAGGCAGTTGGGTACAATGAGTTGTTGAGAGAGTTATCTAAGACTAGGTACATTATTAGCGCTCATGCGCCGAAGAAACCCTGGACGAGTTATGGGACTGCATTAGCAGTTGAGCGTTTTGTAGTGGACGAGGTGGCTATTGAGTCTAAAAAGAAAATTAGTTTTGCGTCAAAGTCGATTGATGTGACAGTTTATGATTTATCGCCAGCCGGGGTTGCTAGGGTATCATGTGCTTTAGCTTTTCAAAAAAGAATTGAAGACCCAGTCTGTTTCGTTGCGGGCGTTAATTACGGCCCAAATGTTGGAGAAAATTTATTGCATTCGGGAACTTTCTGTGCGGCACTAATAGCATTTTGGAATGGGCTCTCTTCACTAGCTATAAGTCTAGATGATGTGTACTCTGTAGATGAAAATCTTCCAGGGCCACTCCGTTTCAACTTTGCAAGTAAAATAGCTTTGCTGGCACTCAAATGGATGATAAGCCAACCTGAACCAATACTCTTAAACATCAATGTTCCAAATAAGTCTTCCTCTAATGGTTCAGCGTTTGAGGCTGCGCGCATCAATTCAAGCAATCAACGCGTTGACACTTTGCTGCGCTCGGATATAGAGGTGTTAAAAGATAGGCGTACTTCCGTAACTGCTTTTCCTAGCGGTTCGTTTCAGTCTAGTGTTGCTCTTTCCAAGGAGGCATCAAGAATTCTCGAGGAAGCCTTTAGATGTGGGTAACCGAGTTAGCTATAAATTTATAGTTTGATGTAAAAACGTGGCCGGGGATGCGGTCATGATCGGCTGGATCTAGCAATCAGAAGAAAACTCATGTTAAAACCTCAGTTGACTTGTCTCTAAGACATCGCCCAAAAGGCAAATAACCTGATTTGATTTGAGAATTCATCACATATGCTCTGGTATTTGCGCGGTTACTGTGCCTGAAATACCTAGACAAACTGGAAAAGCGTCAAATCTAGATGGAACTCATAAGGATGATCAGAAATGGGGCTGGAGAGCAAAATATCGTGATATATTGGCAATGACCCTCGCTGCTATGATTCTGAAGCGTTTTTACTAAGAAAATGTTTCACATCTTCAAAGGCCAATTTAGCATTTTGTACAGCAATATCTATGTCATTACCGCCCATTTCTTCACAAATGAACCAGTGGTGGTTTGGATGAATTAGTATACCTCGGCGAATCATTGCATCGGCAAACACTTGCTTGGCCGCTGAGTTATCTTTGAGATCGAACTCAATGTATGGCATCGGAGGTAACCCAGCGGCTCTAGCTGGCACTCCTGTAGCTTGTGCTGCGGCTGACAAACCTGTCATGAATTTATTGCCGAGGGACCAGATTTTAGTAAGTGAATTACCATCACGTAGGCTTTCTATTGTAGCAATGGATGCAGCTATACCGTCGCGTGATCGGAAAAATAATGAAGACATGGATATGTTTTCGATGCATTGCATTATGTGCTTTGGACCTGTTACGCATGAAATGCAATACCCGTTTGCCATCGCTTTACTGAAAGTTGCCAGATCTGCTTGCACACCGAAGAATTCTTGGGCTCCTCCTAGCGCGAGTCTAAAGCCAGTCCTGATTTCATCAAAAATCAATAGCGCTCCATTCTTTCGTGTAAGTGAGGCGATATCGGCTAAGTATGATGCGCTGGGTACATCAACTTCCAAAGGCATCATAATTACAGCTGCGATTTCATGACGATGTTCTAGAAAAACTGCTTCGAGTGATGAGAGATTCCCATATTCGAATGTTGATGTGAGTTTACGAGTAGCTTGTGGGATTCCTGTTTCTCTCGGCGCACACCAATCGTGCCAACCATTGTATCCCCACCGTATGATATGTTGGCGTCCTGTATGTGCGCGGGCGATTCGAACAGCAGCAGTGGTTGCATCTGAACCAGTACGTAAAATAGCTACCATATCAGCGTTTGGTATAGAGGAACACAGGAGCTTTGTGAGCTGGATTTGATCAGTCGTATGTAAGGTTGGATTAATACCCCTACGAATAGCTCTAATTACAGCGTTATCGACACTTTCGTTTGAGTGGCCCAGAATTACGGATCCGAAACCTAAAATGAAATCTAGGTATCGATTACCCTCGATGTCGAAAACGTATGATCCTTTAGAATGTTCTGCAAAAACTGGAAACTCCACATCAGTTGCTAATTGCCCTGCGAGAATTCCTGGGCGGGCTTGAAAGTTAGCGTCAACTTCCGTAAGACTTCGTGTTAGCGTATCGCTTTTTGTCATATAGTCTGATTAAGTCAAAAATGTATAGATTTATTGAACAATGTTGTGTTAACTAGAATATTAAGTCAATCGCAAAAATAGCTTTTCAAAATACCATCCCTACGCACATCTACGGTGCAACAATGAAAGCCGCCTCCAAACCTGTAGACTTTCTCAAATGGAACAGGTAACACTTCGAATGATAAGTCTTCGAGAAATTCCGCAAGTGGCTCCTCGGCTTCTTCCACGATCACTGTTTCTTGGTCTAGAACAAGCACGTTCATTGATATCCAGTTACTAACGTCGCGAGCGGGGGCCGGGAGACCTCTGCGAACGGAAGCAGGCGGGCATACAATTGACCAACCACTATTTTCAAATAGTTTGAGCGATCCAGTTTTTGGAGGGCGTTCGGAATTAATCATCACCAAACCTTCTCGTAAGGGCACCAAAGTAGTATCTATATGTTGCGGGTATCGATCTTCGAACTCAGCGCGATGAATTCTAAAGTCTGATCCGAGAGCACGACCCAACCACTCCGCGCCATTCGCATTGCTAACTAAGTCCGGTTGCCAGAATATATCGCGGCCACAACGAGTAAAAGATGCTGCATCAAAGCATGGATCTCTAGTGAGAAGAACAGGATGCTCTTCAGGATGAAATGGTTGTTCAACAGTGCTGTAATTATCTGCGAAACTGTCATCGTTCATGAAAGGCTTGGGAGCTGCTAGCCATCTTCCTCCAGCTTCAAAGTGGTCAATCAGAATATTACGATACCCACGGTATTCGAAAAAACGCGATCGTTGTGCCATAGGTGCTTCTATTACAAGGTCGCCGATTACGAGCAATACGTCTCTAGGACAGGCATAACTGTTGCCGAATTCTATAGAAAAGTCCGGTGTGCGGATAGACGAATTCGCCGGGTAAGCTTCCGGACGCCGGACTATTATTCCACGATTTCGGAGAATTGATGCGAGATTGTCAAGTTGAGCCTGGGCTTCAATTATTGCCGTTTCGCTTGGAAAACCGCCGATGAAACACCTTGCCTCTTTCTCTGGTGGGTAGTATGCACCCAATGATGGCTCGAAACCCATCTGTTGAGCCCCAAGTACTGATCCAACAATAACTTCGAGAAGTGGGTCCCATTCGTTAAAAGAAGTGAATTTTGTGTGAGGCATACTATTCCTTTTCGGTTATTGATCTAACTAATATTTATGTTAACGAGTGCTTAATATAGCCCAAACAGTGTGAACTTTAGCTAACTTCAAGGCGTGGTATAGCTTGCAAGATTTCTTCACCGAATTCCGTTTTCCAACGCAGTCTGCGATGTCAGATCAAATAATCGGCGGCAACATCATTTTTTTTCGAATAGTCTTTTCCCCGAATTAAGTTAACAAAAACCAACATCGATCAAGTTAATTTTTTCAATGGGTTCGCTATGTTGTTGGCATATAGTACACCGAAGTGGAGAAATATTGTTTAAAATACCGCGACCAGATACTAAAAATTATAATAGATTTCTTTTTGTCTGATTCAGATATGAGTTTGAAGTGAGTACAAAGGGGTGGGGAACACACTTCTTCGTTTGTGTAAGGGTATGACGTGATGGATACTACATTTTGAAGCTGAACGTAGTAATCCCGCCGTTGAAGATCCTTTTGATCTGAATATGTTAGGTAAATTTACAGGGCTGTCGAACTTGCTAAGGTGGCTAGTCAAATCAAGAAACTTATAAAGTTGAATGGAAAAGGAGAGTCCCATGTCTTGGACCCTTGGTATAAATACTCCTCCGCTTGGGTGGCACGATCCTTCCGCCGCGCTCGTCGATCCCGAGGGTAAAGTAGTTGCGTTAGTTGAAGAAGAACGGTTATCGAGAAAGAAGCATGGATTAAACCGATATCCTATACAGGCTGCGAGAGAGTGCATTCGGATCGCAGGTATTTCCCCTCATGAGATAGGGGTTGTAGCCGTTGGCTGGGATTTTCCTCGACATTGGCCGCGCCGTGATAGAGGCGAGCTTAATCCGGGTCTCCCAGGGCGCCTATGGGAATTCGATGATTGGAAAACATTTGTGGATGAATGTTTGGAGCTAGGGTACCAGCAGAGGCAGCCGGATCTTATTTTTGTACCCCACCACGTTGCGCACGCTTATTGCGCTTTCTATGCATCTGCATGGGAATCAGCCGCTGTGTTAGTAATTGATGGAAATGGTGACGATGAATCTGCATCAATATTCGTTGCTAATCGTGATCGCCGAATTAGACGATTAGATCGTATACCTGTAACTCACTCGCTAGGGTACATGTATGACGCCATGTGTAGTCACATCGGTTTCAGCTTTCTTGAGGCCGGTAAAGCGATGGGGCTCGCGGCGTATGGTCGAGAACAGCCGGTTCGGTTGCCTATATTTACCCATACCCAAGAGGGGTTCTCTCCGCCGTTTAGTTTGCCGACAAATTCAGAATACGATGTCATTGTCGGAGCTTGGAGAAGTTATTTCGAGCAGAACGGTTTTCCAAAGATCACCGTAGACCCTGAACGTTTGCATGTTTCAGAAGATGCTGTTGGATTAGCGTGGTCGGCGCAAGCAGGATTGGAGGAGGTTGTTATTAATCTGGCATCTAAGGCTCGGTTAATGACTGGGGAGACGAATCTATGCCTAGCTGGAGGAGTTGCTCTCAACTGTTCAGCTAACGGGTTGATTCAGGAGCCCGTTTTTATTCCGCCGGTCCCGCATGATGCTGGGATCGCATTGGGTGCTGCGTGGTATGCAGTGCCTCCTAAGGCTAATGCTCTATTAAGCCCTTATTTAGGAACAGATATATCAGCCAGCGAAACTGAATATGAGATTAGAAAAGTGTCATATCCAAAAGAAGTTTTTGACCCAAAAAAGGCTGCGTGTTTAATTGCTGGCGGAAAAATTGGCGGAATAGTCTTTGGTCGTGCAGAAGCGGGACCGCGAGCTTTAGGTCATAGGTCGATTATAGCCTCTCCCCGCAGCGTTCGGATTCGAGATCAGGTTAACGAGAGAAAAAGTCGTGAGAAGTGGCGGCCATTGAGCCCAGTATCTCTCGAGGGTTTCTCCAATCGATATTGGGAGCAATCCATACATCTTCACAGATATATGATTGGAGCATCGAGAGTCACTGAAGATTGTCGAAGGCATGCTCCCGCTGTTGTGCATGTCGATGGCACTGCCAGACCTTTTGTAATTTCAGATAAGTCGGAACCATTACATGCACTATTGAGTGAGTTAGAGGCTATCGGCCACCCGCCGATATTGATTAATACGTCTTTGAATAATCGTGGAGAACCCATAGTCAATTGTGTAAGCGATGCGTTGAAATGTGCCAAATCAGTTGGGTTAGATTTCCTAATTATTGGGGATTATCTGGTGAAACTTAAAAGTTGTTAAAGAATTAAGCCACCGCAATCAAAGCGAGGATGAGAACTGAGGCAGGCTTCTCCTCTATAAATTTTGCACCGAAGAAAAGGATCACCGTCATTTTCCAAATCAATATTTGGTCGGTATTTTTTTGAAATCTAACAGGCTATTTAAATTAAATATTTTAACTCTTTAGTTAGAGAACACCAAAAATAGGTCTCATCCTGACTTCTCGCTTATGCCTAATTGAATCAGGAATACAAACATTTTATCCGGGGGGTGCAAAACGTTTTTGATCGTGCACTAAAAGATTTGGCTTGCAGCGCAGTATCTTGAATCCTTTTGAAAATACTTAGCAGTTCAACAGGGCGGTCAGAAAATAAACGATCAAGTCGTTTTTGGGGTTTGCAAAAATGATGTAACTATATGATAAATAAAGATTTATTTTCTGGTGCGGGTGGTGCGTTTGGAAGCGCGATCAGCGAAAATTGAGTGTAGCTCATGGTGTAGTTTTCTTGAGGAAGGGCGCTAACTGCTTAGTATATCAGTCATTATACACTGCTGCATCATTGGGGAGTTGTTTCTCATACAGGCGCCCCTGATT
>CEVA01020512.1_pt1 | contig 27042 bp, 23 predicted proteins | sample 361521 | NCBI WGS metagenome assembly CEVA01 (sample SAMEA2622823, study PRJEB7988) | marine metagenome | isolation source: saline water (ENVO:00002010), including
CGGCGCGCACCATTCGGCCCGCGGCGACACGGCACGCACCGTGACACGCTTCCTCTGCGGATAGATCGCTGTTGGCGACGATCTGCGTATCGACGGCCGCTCTGGCCGCATCCGGATCGAGCGAGACCGTTCCCTTTGCCAGTCCGTCCTTTCCCAGGTAGCCGAGAACCAAACATGCATCGGTAATGGTGGGGAGTTCGCCTCCGCGCCCGTAGCAAACCGGGCCCGGGTCGGCTCCTGCGCTCTCGGGTCCCACCTGCAGGGCGCCACCCGCGTCGACACGGATGATGCTTCCCCCACCCGCTCCGACTTCGGACAAATCGATGCAGGGCGTCCGGATGTGATAGCCCGCCCCGCTCATCAGACGGGTCGAGTGCGACACACCCCCACCTACCTCGAAGTCCGATGCTCGGGACAGACTGCCCTCCTCGATCAGACTCGCCTTGGCCGTCGTCCCTCCCATGTCGAAGGCAATCAGGTCAGTCACCCCGATTCGGCGTCCGAGCGCAGCCGCCGCCACGACACCCGCGGCGGGACCGGACTCAATGATGCGAACGGGAAAAGCCGCGGCCGTGTCTGTGTCGGTGATTCCTCCGCCCGACTGCATGATTCGTACGGGTGCTTCGACTTCGAGCCCGGTCAGACGGCGTGTCAGGCCAGTGAGGTATTTCCGAACGGGTGGCATTACGGCGGCGTTGACGACGGTCGTACTGGTTCGCTCGAATTCGCGAATCTCGGGAAGTACCTGGTGGGAGAGGGTCACGTCGACGTCTTGGAGCGCGGACAACGATGCTTCCACGTGGCGTTCGTGATCGGGGTTGGCGTAGGCGTTCAACAAGCAGACGGCGATCGATTCCACTTTCTGTTCCTTCAGGACTTCGATCGCGTCAGCCAGACTCTGAGGGTCAAGCGGAGTGTCGATGGACCCGTCGGCTCGAATGCGTTCGCGTACGACAACGCGTCGACGACGAGGAACGACGGGTGTGGGTTTCTCCCAATCGAGATCGTAGAGGCGAGGTGTTCTGAGCCGTCCGATCTCCAGGACATCGCGGAACCCCTGTGTTGTGATCAGGCCGGTTCTGGCGTGAGTTCCACTCAGGATCGCGTTGGCAGCGACGGTGGTTCCGTGGACGATGTCGCGGACATCTGACCCCTTCACGTTGGCCACGGCGAAGAGGGAACGCAGGCCCTGCTCAATAGCGAGGCCGTAATCCTCCGGTGTGGAAGGGATTTTGTGGAGCCAGACTGACCCGGAATCGTCGATCGCAACGAAGTCGGTAAAGGTTCCACCGATGTCGATGCCGATCCTCACGTCGTTACCCGGGGTTCTTTCACCCTCGAATTTCCTGGAGCCGGGGGATAAGGACTCCGCTGTCGCAGTCGTGGGGCTGGCCTTCCCACTCCGCGTCCTCGCCGGCATCGTCCCGCTCCCGGTAGGCGGCCATGGTGTCGGGGACCTCCAGACGATGGAATGTGGTGGAGAACCAACCGTCATCGGAGAGGGTCACCTCGCGGAAACCGAAGGGATAGCCGATCAGACAGGCGGTGTCGACGATGAGGAAATCCCGGTAGGCGGTGATACGGTTGACGTGCCGATGACCGGTGAACACGGCGACGATCGAAGGACATTGAGAGATGGTGTCGAGGAGTTGTCGTGAGCCGCTGACGCATCCGCGTCCTTCGGCTCCCTCCTCCGGGAGCGCGTCCGGAAGGATCCAGGTGTGCAGGAAGAACAGAGCAGGCAACCCGGCAACTGTGAGTTGGCCATCTATCTCACGAAGCCTTGCGTCGTGGTCGTCCGTCCACTCACCCGATCCATATTCCTTCGTGTCGCCGAGAAAGACGTTCGCACGAACGATGCGGAGGTCGGATGCCACCTCATCGACGCTCAGCAGGTCGGGAACGTCGAATGCGGCGTTGAAAGCATCGAATTTCCAGGTCTGCGCGTCGCAATCGTGGTTGCCGGGTATGGGATAGAAGGGGGAGGACAATCGATCGAAGGTTTCACGCACGTCCCGGATGGAATGCTCGAAAATATCCGTGGGCAGGTCGAAAGAACTGCCCCCACATAGAAAGTCGCCTCCGTGGACGACGAAATCCGGATCGAGCGCGTTGACGGCCGGTGGGATGGCGTCGTGAATCTCGCGCCCTTTGGTCAGCATCTTGGGCGCTCCATAATCCTTCGGTGCGTCCGTCCAGTAGTGCGTGTCGGTGAGAAATACGAATTTATTCATGGGTGCCAGTCCTCAGGTGAGCAGATCTTTGGCTAAGGATTCGGTAACCAATTGAGGGGAATTTCGAACGTGTGATGCTCGGGGAGTAGACCTGCGATTGCAGATGGACTTTCAACGTGACATCCTCTCGTACGTTGAGCAACACCCTTGCCTGGACCGTCACGTTTCCGACGTAGGCGTTCAGATCGTTATTCAGGCCCGCAATCCGGTAGGGAGTGGAGGGCGGATAGTCGACCGGATCTACCGTGACGCCTTCGACGTCCTCGACGGACACGGCCAACGGAATGTAACCTTCGGGCAGGAGTGCACCCTGAGCCTGGAAACCGTCGTTGATCGTCATTTCCAGGGTGAGGGTGTGAACCTGGCCTCGCTGGATGGTATCTGCGGATAGATAAACGCGGGCTTTGTAAGCGGACGATTCGACCTGATGCGCGATCCCGTGAGTGGCGTCCGCCACGCGGAAGACCTCCCGGCTCATCCAGGCGATTGAGTCCCGAGCGACGTGGTCGGTGATGCCGTGGTCCGCCGCGAACTCGGAGAGGGTCTCTACGGTATCGTAGCTGATCGCGTAATTCGAACACAGGTACGTGTTCGCCGATGTTCGGACCTTTGGGGAACTCTTCTGTTACGGGTTCGGCATCGAACAGATCTCGTTTACCCTAGACCAGATGAAGCCCACACTGCAGTGACCTGCCGGGGCGAACACCAATATGCAGACAGAAAGTGACTAGACCAAGACCGGCTGTTTGACCGCTTATGTCGATTTGGGTAATCTTTCCGCCTTATGAATACACACGCACTCGAATTCAGAAATGTCTCCAAAGTCTACGAGACGGATGGGGGCGATCGTCTAGCCGCGCTCGATGAGGTGTCGTTCGTCATCGAACCGGGCAAGACGGTGGCGATCGTGGGTCGCAGCGGGAGTGGGAAATCGACACTCCTCCACATGGCTGCGGGCATCGACATCCCCACGTCAGGCGATGTGTCGATTGACGGACAGCTGCTGGCCGACCTGTCGGAAGGAGATCGGACGCTCCTTCGACGCAATCGGATCGGTCTCATCTTCCAGTTTTTCTACCTGATGCAACACCTGTCGGTCTACGACAATGTTGCGCTTCCTTCGATGATCGCGGGCGATGCGCCCGGGCTCGTCGAGCCGCGGGTGATGGAATTGCTCGAACGGGTGGGTATGGCGGACCGCTCGAGGGATCGCGTTCAGAAGCTGTCGGGTGGTGAGATGCAGCGGGTGGCCATCTGCAGGGCGTTGCTGAAGAGACCTCGTCTTCTGCTGGCTGACGAGCCTACCGGAAACTTGGATGATGAAAATGGCCGGATGGTGATGGAACTGATTCTGTCTCTTGCCCGGGAGGAAAACGGGACCCTGATCTACGTCACCCATAGTCCCGACTTCGCGGGCATGGCGGATGAAACGATGCAAATCCATAGCGGCAAGGTGATCGCGTGAAACCGGAATCTTTCGAATGAACGACGTGAGGTCGCCCAGGGAGAAGGCCCTCCGACCGCGTCGCGGTGGACGATGATCAGATACTTCCAAAAGGCGCTGGGCGCCCACTTTCGTGCGGGACGGAGTCTGTATGTCCTGACGGTGTTCGGTGTGGCGCTCGGGGTGGCCTCGGTACTCTCCATCCAGATCATCAACCGGAACGCACTGGCGGCATTCGAGGGGAGCGTGACGGCGGTCAGCGGTGAGGCGGATCTGTCCGTCCTGGGTCTGACGCCGACAATCTCGGAAACGTTATATCCGGAAGTTCTGGCGACCGAGGGGGTGGCCGCGGCGTGGCCGCTGCTTCGCGTGGAAGTGATGCTCAATCGAGGTGAACTGGTTCAGAGTCTGGAGCGTCGGGTATTCCTGAACATCGTGGGCGTAGACTTCTATGCGCCCCTGAACTTGCCGTGGGCGGGCGAAAGAAATGAGGAGCCGGTTTCAAGCGGTCCGGACAGGATCGGTCATTCCTGGCTTTGGGAGGAAGGGTGGTGTGCGGTGTCGCCGGCGATGGCGGATCAAGCGGGATGGTCCGAGGGAGACACGTTCGATGTTTCGCTGGGGTCACGGACAACGAAGCTGAAGGTAGGGGCGCTGATCGACTTTCAGGCGCTGAGTCCTCTGGCGAGCCCCAAGCTGGTTGCGATGGACATTTCACAGGCTCAGGCACTCTTCGGGGAACCGGGCCAGATTCACCAGATCGATATCGTGCTGGAAGAGGAGGTGGACGAGGCGGCTGTCCAGGCGGAACTGCAATCGCGGCTGGGGAAGTCAGTGCGGGTGGTGACCCCGGCTCAGAGAGGTGAACAGGCCGAAGGTCTTCTGTCGGCGTTTCGGCTGAACCTGACGGCGCTCAGCCTGATCAGCCTTTTCGTCGGGCTCTTCCTCGTCTACAGCAGCACCCAGGCCTCGCTGATCAGGAGACGGGAAGAATTTGGGCTGCTCCGATCGATCGGATGCACCCCGCGTCAGGTGTTTGCCATCATCGTCGGGGAAGTCGCGCTCCTGGGGGCGTTAGGTGTTGCACTCGGGATTCCGATGGGGTACTGGGTTGCAGAGGCGAATGTGGAGAAAGTGAGCGCGACATTGTCGAATCTCTATCTGCTAGAGGAGATCTCCAGCTTGGAACTGCCCTGGTGGCTCTACGCCATGGGGATCGTGATCGGAATCGGGGGGGCGACGGCCGGAGCCATCCTTCCAGCTCTGGACATTAGTCGAAGAGATACCCGATCCCTTCTCGCTGCCTTCACGCTGCACGAGAAGATCGGTTCCCTGGCACCCAAGCTGTTTGGGTGTGGAGCGGCAATCCTGACGATTACGCTGGTCTGGTATTTGAGCTTTGGCCACACATGGAAACACGCGGGCTTCGCGATGGGTGTGGGTCTGCTCCTGGGTCTGCCGTTGATGACGCCTCTGACCGTACAGGCGACCTGCAGCAGGATCCGTGTGCGGAGATTCAGTCTGGGCTACAGCCTGCGAGGGCTGGGGGTGCGGCTCCAGACAACCGCCTTTGCGGTTGCTTCCCTGGCGATCGCGGTGAGCATGCTGATCGGCATTACGTTGATGATCGGGAGTTTTCGGACCACGCTGGAGGTCTGGATCGGGACGTCGGTTCAGGCGGACATCTACGTCGCCCCCACCTCCTGGCGAGGAAAGGGGAGCGAGGGCACAATGGATGCTGAGACGATCGAGGTTCTGACTCGCCACGCTTCGGTCGTGGCTGTTGATCGTCTGCGTGGATTTATCGGATACTCATCGATGCGGTCGAATGAGGACGAGTGGGTCAACCACAGAATCGGGCTTGCCGGAGTAGAGATGGGTCTGTCGAATGGCGACGTGCGATTCCCGCTGCTTCAGGGCGATCGTGATGAGGCCTATCGCCGCTCAACGGAAGAGGGCGCGATTTTCGTTGGCGAAACGCTCGCACGAAAACTGGATGTGTGGGTGGGTGACGATCTGACGATTCACACCCCCGGGGGTCCGCGGCCCTTTCCCGTTGCTGCCGTCTACTACGACTACAGCACGGAAGGTGGGGCTGCGGCGATGGACCTCCGGACGATGGTCGAGGCGTTCGGGCCGGGAGGCATCAACAGTGTGGCACTGTATCTGCAAGTCGGACAGGATCCCGAAAGGGTGGTCGACGATCTGAAAGCGTCCCTGCCGGACGCACCGCTTCAGATCCGGAGCAATCGCCGTCTTCGCGAACAGGTATTCCGAATCTTCGATCAAACGTTTGCAGTCACGCAACTGCTGAAGGGGATGAGTCTGGTCATCGCGGTCTGTGGCATTGCCCTGATGCTGATCGTTCTGGCGCGCGAGCAGGTTTCCGAACTCGCCCTCTACCGATCGATCGGGGCGACGAGACAGCAGCTGTTTCGCATTTATGTGGGGAAAGGATTGGGAATGGGAGCGCTGGGTCTGTTGCTCGGGCTATTCGGAGGAATCCTTCTGGCAGCCCTGCTGATTTTCGTGATCAATCGCGCCTACTTTGGGTGGACGATCCAGCCCTCGGTCGCCTGGGGTGCGATCGCGCAGCAGTGTGCGACGATCCTGGGTGCGGCCACGCTGGCGAGTCTGTATCCGGCACTACGCGCCAGTCGGACGCCGGCGACGGAGCTTTCCAGGGAAAACCTTTGAATCGAGAATTTAGAATCGAGAATCGAAAATTGCCCGTATGTATTCTGCTCCTGCTGGTTGCGCTTCCACTTGGCGGCGAGACGGAGTGGCGGACGGCGCGGGAGGACTATGCGTGGTCCTTTCCAGAAGATCACTGGGCGAGGGACGGTTACAAGACGGAGTGGTGGTACTTTACGGGTCATCTGGAGGCGGAGACGGGGGAGCGGTTCGGATACCAGTTCACAATTTTTCGGGTGGGTCTGGTTGGAGACAGGCCGGAGATCGCCTCATCGTGGACGGCGAAGGATCTGGTGATGGGGCACGTTGCGTTGTCGCTCCTTCCGGATCCGACCGGTAGGACCGCCGCAACAACTGGGGAAGGTAAGAACGGGGGACGTCATCGATTCAGTGAAGTCGTCTATCGGGCCAGCGCCCTTCTGGGGGGCTTCGGGACGTATCCGGATTCGCTGATTGCCTGGTGTCGGCCACCGGCGGGGACGGAGGGAGACTGGCGATTGACCTGGAACGGCACAGGATTCGACTTCGAGATGAAGGACGACGGACGTGGATTCGAATTCGCGCTGACGACGAGACCGATCAAACCGATGGTCTTCCAGGGGCCGGACGGGTTCAGCAGAAAAAGCCACGGAACGACGTCGGCGAGTCAGTACTACAGCTTCACTCGAATGGCGACGGAAGGAACCCTGAAGGTCGACGGCAGAACGTTCCCGGTGACAGGGAACAGCTGGATGGACAAGGAGTTCGGGTCCAACCAGCTCGGAGAGCAACAGGTTGGATGGGACTGGTTCAGTCTACAGCTCGACGACGGACGCGAGGTGATGCTCTACCTGCTGCGTGACAAGAACGAACAAATCGACTATGCGAGCGGCACGCTGGTCGATGCCTCTGGAGAGACTCGCTATCTGACACGAGATGAGTTTGACCTGTCGGCGTCAGGGACGTGGACGAGCCCTGACGGAATCACATACCCATCAGGATGGAGACTGTTGCTTCCGACTGCCGACATCGTTTGTGACATCGAACCGGAACTGGCCGATCAGGAGAATCGTTCGTCGATCGTTCCGACGATGCGCTACTGGGAAGGTGCGGTCCGGGTGACGGATACGGCAGGTCAGGGTCTCGGGCAGGGATACGTCGAGCTCACGGGGTATGGAGACAGCAGTCGGCCGGCCCTGTAACATAGATCATCGAAGATTGAACGGCTGGGCGCTATCGTATTGTGAAGGGAAGGGGGACCCACTCGCCGCGATTCTTCATGGGTTGCCCATCCATAACCATCACGTCGACGTCGAATAGGCGATCGATCCGGTTTCCTGCAAGATCCTCCAGCAAAACACCGATCCGCAGTTCGTGCTTCCCGGCTCGCCAGGCTCGTGGGGCGTGAATGTCCATTCGGCTTCGTCTTTCCCGACCGCGACATCGCCGTCGATTCTTTCTCCGTTCCGATAGACATCGATCATCGTATGCAAGAGCGCGTAATCGAGAGGCTCACTCAGCCGTAGAGATAGCCCTTGTCGGCTTCGTGCGCCGGGGGCCGCGAGTTTCCATGCTCCCGAATCGGGTGACTGTCGGTCGGGGCTCGTGACCCGAAACTGTTTTTCGTGAGCCAGGCCAAGGGGCTGGCCTTCGGCATCGGACATCTTGCTGTGGATGACAAGCCGATAGCCAGCCTGATCCACGAGCGGCAATCCGAGATCGACGTGTTGGCGCAGTACGCGCTTGATCCGACCGGGCTCGAAGAGGAGGGTGAGACGTCGGGCGTCTGAATCCCAGAGCGGGGGCTCGATCTCCACGAAGCGTGCGTCGATGTCCTCTACCTCGATTTCTCCGACGGGCGCGGGGGCATCGTCGACACGGATGGCCAGAATCTGACCGATCTGAGAGTCTCCGATTAACAGGACGTTGTTAGGTCCGAAGGTGAGGGTGCCGAGGGAGCCGTATTCGGGTGTACCTTGGGAGAACTTCTGTTCGTGATGACCGGGCTGTCGCGTGAGTGGCGAGGCCGAGGGTCAGCAGGATCAGCAGTAGGGAGCGTCTCATCGCATAGCCTTCTGCATTTGGTATCGGTTTGCCGGCTCTGGTTGGAGAAAGTTATGTTAGTGGACACTAGCCATCAAGTCCCTCCCGAATTCAGTCTGGTGGGGGGTGCAGGCGTGGGCTATCTTGGCCGCTCGCGAGTGTTCGAAGTTTCCACGCCCTGGCCCCGAGGTGGGTTCGGCGTAAAGGTCCGTGTTCGGGAAGGCTAAATATGGCGAAGACAGCAGTGGTGGCAGGCGTCGGGCCGGGTCTGGGTGCGGCACTGGTGAGGAAATTCGTGGCGGAAGGATGTCAGGTGGGGATGCTGGCGCGGTCGATGGAGACGATGCGAGAGCTCGAGGCCGAGTTGGGTGAGGTCGTGATGGGTCTGCCGTGCGACATCACCGATGCCGGACGCGTGGCGAGCGCGATTACGCAGATCCGGGATCGATTCGGACCGGTCGATATTCTGGTCAATCACGCGAGCGGAGCGTCGTGGAAGGGGCTGATGGAGATCCGTCCGGACGAATTCGAACGTGCGTGGAAGGTATCGGCGCTCGGGGCTCTGCATTGCTCGAGGGTTGCGGCAACGGACATGCTGATGGACGAGCGGGGTGGCGCGATTCTCTTCACGGGTGCGACGTCCTCGATTCGGGGACGTGAAGGCGCAATTGACTTCAGCAGCGCGAAGTTCGCGGTGCGAGGTCTGGCGGATGCGATGGCCCGCGAGTTGTGGCCCCAGGGCATCCACGTCGCACACATCTTGATCGACGGAGTGATCGCAGCGGACGACAATCGGGAAGAGAATGAAGGCGATCCCCTGCTCGAGCCGGCTGAGATCGCGGATGTCTATTGGGACCTGATTCAGCAGAAACCGTCGGCCTGGACGTTCGAGCTGGAGGTACGGCCCTTTAGCGAGCGCTTTAACGAATGAAGAGCGGATTTCCGATCAAGAATGGGTGATTTCCGAGTGGGGAAGGACAACCCATCCTCCATTCGGAGATTCTTGATCGGAAATTCGCTTCTATCTCAGAATCTGGGTGAGGAGGTAATAAAATGAAAGCGGCCATCTACACCGGTGACGAGCAGATCGAGTTGCGCGATGTCGATCCGATGAAGGCGGAGCCGGCTTATGTGATCGTGAATACGAAAAGCTCTGGCATCTGCGGGAGCGACCTCCACGCCTACTTTGGACATTGGAGCCGCTCGGAGAAACGGGCGCACGGTCACGAAGTATGCGGAACGGTGGTCGAGATCGGTGAAGGCGTCGATGGGTTCAAGGTGGGCGACAAGGTGACGATGGAGTGCTTCTCGCACGACGGAACGTGCGCGCTGTGCGATCAGGGGCACTACAACCATTGTCTTGGCAAGGGTGGCTTCAGCGGAGAGGGACACGGGGGGTTCGCCGAGTACACGGCAATGCACGCGTCCTCCCTTTTCAAGCTGCCTGACGATTTCACGTTCGAGCAAGGCGCGCTGGTTGAGCCGCTGGCGGTGTGTCACCGAGCCGTGATGCAGGCGGGTACGACGTCTCGGGATCGGGCTGTGGTCCTTGGGGGTGGGACGATCGGGCTGTTGACGCTGGCCGCTGCGAAGGCTGCGGGTGTTCGGGAGACGCTGATTACGGTAAAGTATCCCCAGCAGACCGAGGTGGCGAAAGCCTATGGAGCGGACCGCATCGTGGATGTGAACGAAGAGGATGTGACGGAAGTGGTCAAGGAATGGACGGACGATCTCGGCGCCGATTGTGTGATCGAAACTGTGGGAGGCGCCAGCAACTTCGATGCGGCTGTCGCCTGTGCGAGAAAACGTGGGACCGTCGTTTTGGTGGCAGGCTACTTCGAGCCACTTGAAGTCGATCTGAGAAAAATCGTTTGGTCCGAAGTCGTGGTGACAGGTTCGAATTGTTACGGGTACAGCGGCCGCGAAAAGGATTTTGATGCGGCGATCGAGATGATCGCGTCGGGCAGAGTCGACCCGACGAAGATCGTGACGCACCGCTACGGTCTCGACGAGATTGTTGAAGCTTTTCGCGTTTCAGCGGACAAGAAAAGCGGAAGTGTGAAAGTGCACATTGTACAATAGAGGTAGCATTGTGGTTGGCCGGTGCCTGCGGCGGCGATCATGGACTGGCATGATAGGGTAGGAGTCGCTTTCGCCCACGCGGGGTTACGGCTCTGGCCGCGACAGGCACTGTGGGGGTTACTATTCCAGGGGTGAAAGATGGACGAATCGCGAGTGATACCGCGTCGGTTGATCAATCCCGACCGCGAGGAGACACCGAGGTCCTTGCTCGATTTGATCGAGCAGGGACCGTTCGATTTGGACACTGGATGACGCCGGGGTGTCGTGTGGCGTGGTCGCGGGCTACACGAACTTCGCAGGTTCGGGGCCGGTCGAAGTGCCTGTTCTGGAGATGCAGATTGCCTACGTGGAAGGGTTTGCGAAGATTGCGGAGGGCCTGGGGTCGAAAGTGGTTCGTGTCTTTACCGCTTACGAAGAGGGCGGACTTTCGCCGGCGACCATCTGGGGGAACGTGGTGTCGAGTCTGAAAGAATGCTGCGACCGCTCGGCCGACCACGGAGTGGCGATCGCGATTCAGAACCACCACGACATCGGCGTCCATACGGACTCGCTGGAAGAAATGCTGAGCGATATCGATCGACCGAACTGCAAACTGGGGTTCAACGCGTGGTCACCCGCGCTGCGAGGGGAAGCGCTTCACGAGATCGCGAAGCGAATGGCGCCGCACACCGCGATTACGACGAGCGCCGACTATGTGAAGTTTCCTCGATTCCACTACCAGGAACACCTCGTGAACTACCTGCCGGCAGAACCATCGATGGTTCGGGTGGTACCGTTCGGCGATGGCTTCATCGATTACGAGGCGTTCTTCTCGGGGCTGAAGGAAGGCGGATTTGAAGGTATCGCGACCTTCGAGATGTGTTCGCCGTTGAGAGGCGGAGGAGAGCTGGGGAATCTGGACTTCTGTGCGAAGCGGTACCTGACGTGGATGGAGGAGAGAAACTTTTAATGCAAAGCCAGAAGCGGATTTCCGATTAAGAATTGTCGATTTCCGAATGAGGGAAGTAGAAGAGTGTTGTTCCCTTCCCCGAACCGGAGATTGTGGGATCGTCAATTGGGAGTATGCTCTTCGCTTTCAGAACCAGTTAGCCTTGTCGACGATGTTGCGCAGTTCTTCACCGGCGGCAAAGCGATTGGCGTTGTCGACGAACAGGTCGAAGCGCCGGTGTTCGACACTCTCCGCATCCTTGACGGCGATGTGAGGGGTGAGGATCACGTTGGGTTTCGCCCAGAGAGGGTGGCCCTCGGGTAAGGGTTCGGTCTCGTAGACGTCGAGGGCACAGCCCGCGATCTGGCCCGCATCGAGGGCCTGGTCGAGATCCTGAAGCCGAGTCGTTGCGCCTCGGCCGATGTTGATGAAGCAGGCGGTGGGTTTCATCAGGGCGAAGCGGGCGCTGTTCCACATCCCTTCCGTTTCGGGGGTGTGAGGCGTCGCGACGATGACGAAGTCGGCCATAGGTAGAACTACATCGAGCTCGGAAGGCTCGTGGCGCTCTACGTCGGGGGTGTCCTGTTCCCAACGGGCGTCGATTCCAAGCACGCGAGTCCCGAAAGCGTTGAGTAACCGGGCGGTTTCGTGACCGATGCCGCCGACGCCGACGATGAGGGCGACGGCCTCGGACAACTCGAGGTAGGGTGTGGTGCGGGCATCCGTGTCCCACTGTCCTGCCCGTTGCGCGTCGATGTAGGCCGGCAGACCGCGGGCGAGGGCGAGGACATACATCAGAATGTGCTGGGCGATGTGGTCGTTGAAGACACCGCGTGGATTCGTGACCACAGCCTGGTGGGCGATGAGCTCAGGATAGTAGTAGCCGGCACTGGGGCCCGCTTGCGCACTCTGGATCCAGCGAAGCTGTTTGGCGACGGCAAGCGCCTCGGGGGGAACGACACCGTAGGCGGCGTCGGCATCGACGATCTCACGAAGGGCGTCTTCGTCGGTCTCTGCCAGGACGATGTCGTAGTTAGGGAGACGATCGCTGAGGGTCCTGTGATATTTTCGGCTACGATCGGTTTGAGGAGGCATGAGCACTATCTTGGGCACGTGGGCTTCCTTTCGAGGGCGAATGGTCTTGAGATCTGAATCTAAGGGCCGGATCGACGGATTCACAACCCCTCGGTAAGTGGGTGATTTATTTTGCGTCCTTTTTGAAGAAGCACCGTCTCCCTTGATGAGAGCGATCAGACCGATACACCTGACAACAGGAGGCGGCTATGGACGGTTGGGAAGATCCTGACACGGTAGATGCGGGCGGATGTGGCGACGGATGCTGCGATGACGGCTGTTGCTGAAAACGGTTCAGAGGTTTGCCAGGCGGAGGACATCGTCCACGATGTCCTCGTTTGTGTGTACGAGCGTCGGGGAGAACTTCAGAATCCCGGAAAGCTCCGAGCGTGGCTATATCAGATCACCCGCAACGCCTTGATCGATCACTATCGAGCGCACGACAGAGTTCGGTTCGAAGCGGTGACGGAGGACCTTCCGCAACCGAGCGAAGATCTGGACTGGCGTACCGACGCTGACCTGGCAAAATGCCTGCGGCCATTTCTGGATGCGTTGCCCGATCGATATCGGGAAGCGCTCGTCCTGGCGGAAGTCGAGGGTCTCCCACAGAAGGAAGTCGGCGACCGGCTGGGGCTCTCGCTTTCGGGCGCCAAGTCCCGGATTCAGCGGGGACGGAAGATGATGGCGGACTCACTGCTCGGATGTTGTGACTTCGAACTGGACCAGAGAGGTCGGGTGATGGATTTCGATCGGCGGAAAGACTGTGCGTGTGGATGTTGATTCTTTTCTCTGAGCAACGAATCGTTCAGGGCTCGAAACGGTATGCTTTCGTCGTACCCCGGCCGGTCGAGAGAGGATTCCAAAGGAAAAGCGGAAAAGGCAGAATGAAAGACCAGAAGCGGATTTCCGATCAAGAATTACCGATTTCCGAATGGAGGAAGGAGAAGAGCGTCGTTCCCTTCCCCCACTTGGAGATCGTCAATTGTAAATACGCTCTTAGTCTCTCGGTCAGGCGGTTCGGGAGGAAGCAAGCACTCTGCGACACGAGCCCGCCAGATCGTCCATTAAAGAGTAGACGGTCGGAAGCAGGATCAGAGTCATGAGGGTGGAGACGGACAGACCGGAAACGATGACGAGGCCAATGGGCCCCCAGATTCGAGCGTGACCTTCGGCGGTGCCGTAGAGCATCGGGACGACGAGGGGCATCAGACCCAGAATCGTGGTCGAAGCAGTCATCAAGATCGGTCGAATTCGATCCTGGCCGCCCAGGATGATGGCGTCCCGACGGTACATGCCCTGTTTGCGATATCGATTGATGTGATCGATCAGAACGATGCCATTGTTGACGACGATGCCGAACAAGATCAACAATCCATAGGTTGCATTGGAGTCGAGTGCGGTATCGGTGAGGTAGAGCCCGGCGGCTACACCCGTGAAAGCGAAGGTGATGGCGAACATGATGGTGAACGGATGAACGTAGGATTCGAAGAGCGAGGCCATGATGATGTAGATGAGGATGGCGGCCAGGACGAGCGTGAAATCCGTTTCGCCGACCTCCTGGGCCATCCGCCTGAACCGTCGGTCCATCTGCCAAGTATAGCCGGACGGCAGTGAAATTTTCTTCATCCGACTTGCCATTTCCCGCCCGACCTTCAGGCGATCTTTCTGGTCGGTGTTTGCGAACACCTCGATGGTTGACATGCGATCCTGGCGCTCGATCGTGTCGGGACCCTTGCTGAGTGTGAAGCTGGCGAGTGCGCCAAGGGAGACCATGTTGCCCTGGTCCGTTTCGAACGTCGCATTTCGCAGCTGGCTCAAGGTTGCGCGATCTTCTTCGCGCAGCTGGACGGTGATGTCGATTTCACCGTCATTCGTCTTGTACTTGCTGCTTCCGCGGGTACCGAGCGAAGTGGCAATGTCCGAGGCCACACGCTGCGGGGACAACCCGTAGCGACTGGCACGTGTCCGGTTCACGTTGACCTGAATCTCTTCCGCTCCACTTTCCAGACTCGTTTCCAGCAGATGGACGTTGTCCAGGTCTTCCATCTTGTTGCGAATGTCCTCGGCGAGGATGGCGAGCACGGTCGAACTGTGTCCTCGAATCTCGACGCCCACACCCGATGCGGAACCACCCCGAGAACCTCCGGCCTTGAATCGGACGCCGGGCTCGTCCGTGGGCATCATGGCGAGCACCTTCTTCTTGACTTCGTCTGTGGTCAACGTGCTCTTGTCCGCATCGGTGAGGTAGAGCGTGATTCGAGACCCCCAGCGATCGCTGAATCGGGTGCGGATCGACTCGACGTCAAGTGCCTCCTTCTCGGGGATCAGGATGTTCTCGATCCGGGTGAAGAGCGCAAGTGTCTGCTCGAGACCGTAGCTTCGCGGTGTTTCGACGGTGAACGAGACACGTCGCGATGACTGCCAGCGGAAAGGCCGCTTCTCGACGTTCGAATAAAGTTCGAAGCCGAAGCCGAGCACGATGCAGGCGACAGCGATGGTCGTCCATCGATATTGGAGCGTTTTCTCGATGAATCCCGCGTAAATCCTTCTTAGGCTCTTTCCACGGGCACGTCGTTTCAGAAAGATGGAAAAGCAAATGAGAACGGCAATCGCCCCCATTACTGCGGGGTCGGTCGTCCTAGCCGCATCGACGACGGTGGTGATCCATTCCAGGACCGCGGTCTGGGTCTGGGCGAGTCCCGTGTCGTAGATGCCGTATCCGATCGCGGAGATACCGAAAAGACCGAGGGCCATTTTGAGGCGCCGATCGTTCTTCCCGTCGTTGCCGCGGAAAGCGCGAGACCCGGCAAGCGGGATCAGGGTAAGTGCCACGCAGAGGGAGGCGACGACGGCGATGCACACGGTAACAGCGAAGTCACGCATCCACATCGATCGGCCCGAACCGGCGGTGAAGACAAGGGGGACGAAAACGCAGACTGTGGTCATCGCGGCGGCGACAATCGGGACACCGATCTCCAAACTGCCCTCGATGGCCGCGATCTCGGGATCCCGCCCCGAGTCGAAGCGCTTGCGGTAAATATTCTCAAGAGCGACAACGGCCGGATCGACGAGCATTCCGATGGCGACCATCAGGCCCATCATCGACACCATGTTTAGCGTGATCGATGCGCCGAAGAACTGGCGGAGCAGATACATGATCGTGAAGACACAGAAAGCCGAGACCGGGATGGACATTCCGATGATCAGCGTGCTCCTGAAATTCCGGAGGAACAGAAAGATGATCGTGATGGCCAGGAATCCGCCGAGGAGGGCCGAAAGCGCGAGGTTCCAGATCCCTTTCGTCACGGTCGTCGACTGATCGCGGCTGAGGTGCACCTTCAGCAGATCACGTCCGATTTCGTCGTTGATGGCCTCCATTTCGGCTTTGGCGCGGTTCGCCGTTTCGACAAGATTGGCGGTGGAGGCCTTTCGGATCTCGATCGAGACCGCATTTCGACCATCGATGCGTTCGAAGTAACGTCTTTCTGGATAGTCGTAGGAGACGTCGGCGACGTCGTCGAGTACGAGGTCCTTGACGATGGGCAGCTGACGAATCTGTGAGACGGTCTGGAACTCTCCGATCGAGCGAACGGCCATTCGACGGCCGCCGTCGTTAACGTAGCCGGCAGAGACGTTGACGTTGTTGTTTCGGATGGCTCGATTGAGGGTGCGGATGTCGAGGTTGTGGGCCCTCATCGATCCCTGGTCCACCTGAACGAGAAGAGCTTTTTCGTCGACTCCCTCGATTTCAACACTGCCCACACCCTCGATCCGCTGGAGCCGAGGGAGGATGGTGTGCTTGTAGACCGACATCAGCTCAGACTGGTCCTCTCCAAGCCAGGTCATTCGGTAGTCCAGAATCTCCCAGTCGTCGGAGCTCCATCGGCGTGTTTCGATCTGCTCGACGTCCGGAGGAAGTTCTGGACGAACGAGGTCGAGACGATCGCGCACGCGAATGGCCATGAGGTCCATGTCGGTCCCGTAGTTGAATTCGAGACGCACGGATGCCCGGTTCCCGTTGCTCCTGGAGCTGATGGCCTTTACACCCGAAAGCGTGGCCATCACCTCTTCGACGGGGCGCGTGATATCCCTCTCCACTTCTTCGGGAGAGGAAGAAGGATAGTCGACGCTGATATACATGGACGGCCAGTTCAGGTCCGGCGCGTATTCCAGCGGGATCCTGAAGAGGGAGATGAAGCCGAGCACAACCAGACTGAGTGTACACATCACCGTGGTGATGGGTTTCCTGATGGCGTTTTCGGAAAGGTTCAAATCGCGCCACCTTTTAGTGGGGATGATTAAAAAGGAGTCGGTTGCTCGTCGTGCAACAATTCGCGGAGTCGTTCCCGGGCCCGGAAGATCCTGGATTTGACGCTACCCTCAGAGCAGCCGAGGGTAGCGGCGATCGTTCGGTAGTTCAGTCCTTCGAGTTCGTACATGCTGAAGGCTTCACCCTGCTTCGGTCCCAGGACATCGATGGCCGCAAAGATGGCCTTGTTCAACTCTCTTCGCTCCACACGCCTATCGGTTCGGTCGGGGCCGGCCAGTCTGTCGAGCGCCCCGTGACCGTCGACGAATCGATCAGGATTCGTTGCTCGACGTCGATCGATCCAGTGATTCAGTGTCAGGCGATAAAGCTAGGTGGACAGACTCGAATCGCCCCTGAATCGGTGGAGATGTCTGTGGACCTTTAGAAGAATCTCCTGGGTCAGGTCCTCGGCGTCGTCCCGCTCCCGGGAGAGCGTCAGACATCGATCGAGGACCTTCGGCCTCAGGTGAAGGAAAAGCTCATTGAGAGCGGCGTCGGATCCTCGCTGAGCACGCTTTAGGAGGTCCTGTTCAGAACAGAGCGCATAAACTACCAAGTAACCACTCACTTCACAAGTGGGCAAAAGGCAACCGCTTACTTACTTTCGATATCGGATTTATTCGGCCGCCGTCAAGCACTACGTGACTTTAAATCGACCCCTCACGGCCCCGAACTGATCGTGACTTGGGACGGTGTAGATCATGACGAAATCCCGTCCATCGTCACTCAGCCATTTGTTGGAAAAGTTTTAGTAAACACTCTTGTACCCGTGCTGGAGTCCTAGGTGCCACGCGTTTTCGCAGAGGACCTCGGTCCACGGTCCCCAGGGCTCTGGCGCATCGTAGATCCCCAAATGTCCATTCCTGATTTCCCATCGGCTGACCTACCGGGAAAGGAGGAGGTATCTCCGGAGGCCGGCATTGTAGCTGACACTCGAACGCATCAGCCCACGCCCTCGATCCTCGAAGACCGGCGCCCTGTCCTCTATATCACCCGACCAGGTCGACTGGTCGGGCGAGTTGAATCCCGCGAAATACTCGAAATCGTCCTGGCGCTCGATCTTTGAACGAAGCGCACGGATCAATGTCATTCGACCGGGGATCTGCACTTCCCACCCTTCGTCGACACAGACTTCAGGCGCATGCATATATATGTATGCGCCACGAGCTCCTTCGTAGTTGCGACCGTAGTTGCAGATGGTGGGAGCGAAGAAGCCTCGCTTGTTCGAGAATTGTTCCCGGCCGAACCGAACGCCGGTGAACCACCACGTCGCGCAGTGATCGTCCGAGACGTAGAGTTCGCTGAACGCGATGTGAAGGGGGTGACCGTCGCCGATTCGATAGGCGTAGAGTTTCTCATCGACTGCGAGCATCCCGTAGCACTTGCCGTTCCCCAACAGATTGCCGTAACCGGGTGCGGCGAACACCGGATCGGCTCGATGCTCGGCGTCTTTACCCCCACTGACGTTGTGGACGGTGAAGTCGGGAAAATCGCCTTCGATACGTCTGAACCCCAAGCCGACACGATCAGGACCGTTCTGCTCTTGCATGTCCGCCGCACCAAAACCGACACCGTCGCCCCAACTGACATACTGATGATCGTCGTCCGCCCAGGTCACGACCCAGTTGTCGCTGCCGAGACCATCGGTGCGAATGCTGTCCAGATCGAAGGTCACGTTCTGGATGACGGGACTTCTGTCGAATGAAGTCGTGGGACGGAAGCGAGCGTCGATTTCCTGTTGGGTGTTCATCGTCAACCTCCGGACCCAGACCGTTCGAAGGTTCCGACTGCGACGCCCATTTGCGGGTGACCTTCATCGCGGACTGGTGTTATACTTCGCAGGCGCTGCTCAAGAATAACACCATCTCAGCAGTGGGGCGCATTGCCCAGAATCGAGACGATCGATAAGAGTCGTAGATGTTCCTGGAAGGAGCTGCAGTGATGAAATGGATCGTGGGTGGATTCTCACACGAGACGAACACATTCTCGACGATTCCGACGGACCTGGAGGCTTTCAAGGCACGTAGCTTCGGGTTGGGCGACGACATCCGTCGAAACCTGGGGGGCACGCGGACGGCGATCGGGGGTTTCCTGAGTGTGATCGACGAACGCGGGGATGATGTCGTTCTAACGGTGGCGGCCAGTGCGACTCCGTCGGGGAAAGTGACGGTCGACGCGTTCGATACGATCACGGGCTACCTCGTGGAAGGCGTTGGGGCGAACCCTGGCGCGGATGGAATCCTTCTTTCCCTTCACGGCGCGATGGTGCCCGACCACACGGACGATGGTGAAGGGGAGACGCTGACACGAGTACGTGAGGCTGCCGGCCCCGATATGCCGATCGTCGTTGTACTGGATTTGCACTCGCACATTACGGAAACGATGGTCGAGAAAGCGACGGCGATCATCGGCTTTCAGAAGTACCCGCACACCGATCCCGTGGACCGAGGTGTGGATGCAGCCCGATTGATCGCCCGCGTGGCGGAGGGTACGGCGAACCCTGTTGCCGCTCTGGAGAAGCCTCCGATGATTCCAGTGTGCGGTACGTGTAACACGGAATTCGGTTTCTATAAAAAGCTGTGGGCGGAAGCTCTGCGGCCAGATCGGCCGAAGGAGATTCTGGCCTCCTCGTTGTTCTCGGGGTTCAGCTACGCGGACATTCCGCACATGGGCTACGCGGTCCTGGTCTATGCGGACGGAGATGAATCGATCGCCCGAACAGAGGCCAAGCGATTGGCCGATTCGGCCTGGGACGGTCGGGAGGCTTTTCGCTACGAACCGACATCAGTGGCTGATGCGGTCGCCCGTGCGCGAGAGGCGGCGGAGAAGCCGGTCGTGATCAATGAGATGGCGGACAACCCGGGCGGCGGGGGTTCGAACGACAGTGTGGCGGTGCTGCGAGAACTGATCGCCCAGGAGGTGACGAGCGCGGCCGTTGGGACCGTCTACGATCCTGAAGTGGTCGAGGCGTGCGAAAAGATAGGCGTGGGTGGGATGATCAGGACGTCGCTGGGGGCGAAGTCAGACGACATGCACGGAGATCCGATCGACATCGAAGGTCGGGTGAGATTGATTTACGACGGCAGCTTCACTTACAAAGGACCGATGAGCCAGGGGGCGCCAGGATCGATTGGTAAAGCAGCCGTGATCGACGTGGGCGGCATTCAGGTCATCGCGTGCAGTCACCGGGCACAGACGCTGGATCCAGAAGTGTTTCGCTCGGCGGGTATCGAACCCAATGATGTGGACATTGTGGTGGTGAAGTCGGCCGTTCACTTCCGCGCGGGCTTTGCGCCGGTGGCGAAAGAGATCATCACGGCGGATGGGCCGGGGTTGACGTCGCTCGATCTTTCGATTTTTCCGTGGAGGGACATTCGTCGGCCACTGTGGCCCATCGACGAAGATTGAACCACCCTGCCTCTGCTCGCGGGCGAGCTACGGCGAGGCAGTCGAAGTCGCGAAGACGGGCTTGGGACCAGAGAGATACCACCGGGAGAACGAAGGACGAGGAGAATCCGTGGATAGGAACCATGCCACTCCTGCTCTCCCATCCGCCTGCTCGAACCGCGTCGCGTGAGATTCCTACGCTCATCCTGTCGGCCTCCAATCGGTTGATTGAACGATGAAGATCATTTCCATTGAAACGGTGAAGCTGAACGTTCCGCGGGAAGGACCAAGGACAGAGCCGCGACGACCGACTTGGAACCGGACGTCACCGCGGTCGCTGCCGATCAACTATTACCCGGAGTTTTCCCGATTGCCGGGAGAGATGCCGGGGATGGGCGGGGGACAGGTGTGGGTGAAGGTGACGGTGGAGGATGGGACGTGGGGTCTGGGAGCGTGCAGTTTCGGGGCACCGTCGGCGTCGGTAATCGAAACGGTTTATGCGCCGTTGCTGATGGGGCGCGATTGTCTGGCGACGGAATTTCTGAACGACCTGATGTGGCGGGCGAGCCAGCGATTGGGGGATGCGGGGCACGCGACAGTGGCGCGGAGCGGCGTGGATCTGGCGCTGTGGGACCTGAAAGGGAAACTGCTCGACCTTCCGGTGTATCGACTCCTGGGGGGACCATGCAGAGACGCGATCGAACTGTATGCGACGGGTGACGATCTGGACTGGGCGATGGAGCTGGGTTTCACCCGGTTCAAGTTGACGAACCCGATCCACTACCGTGAGGGACAGGAAGGGCTGAACCGACTGGAGAAAAAAGTCGGAGACGCTCGGGAGATGGTGGGGCTGGACGCCGAGCTGATGCTCAACGCGGTGATGTCCTACAACGTCGAATACGCTGTCCAGGTCGCCGAGGCCTTGAGACCCTTCCAGATGCGCTGGTTGGAGGAACCGCTGATTCCAGGAGACCTCGAGGGACATATCGCCTTGAAGAAGGCTGTGCCGTGGATGCCGATCGCGACCGGGGAAGATCACCACGGCAGGATCGCGTTCCGGCAGCTGGTCGAGAACCGTTGCGTAGACGTACTCCAGCCAGATCTGAAATGGTGTGGCGGATTGAGCGAGGCGGTGAAAATCTACACGCTCGGTGAGGCGGCGGGGTTACAGACGATCCCTCACGGCGGAGCGAACTCTCCGTTCGGCCAGCACTTTGCAATGGCGATGCCTGAATCGTTAATGGCGGAATTCTGGCTGGGTTCGGATCCAGGTGTGCCGCTGGAAGAGGTGAGGGCGATTCCAGGAATGGCAGTGCCAGAGGATGGGAAGCTTGTGCCTTCCGATGCGCCGGGGTTCGGGATGGAGATCGAGGAGGCGTGGATTGAACCGTTCGGGAGTGGGGGGAGGGAGTACTACCAGTAGGCTCGCCTTCGCTGCTACGCAGCTGCGGCGAGGTAGGCGGTAGGCCCTTCGACACGGCTGCTTCGCAGCCTGCTCAGGACAGGCGGTGGACAACCCTCGCGCTGCGAGCGCACGGTAACCGGTGGGAGCCGCCTTCGCCACTTGGCTACGGCGACCCAGGGCGGTCTCCGGACCGCGAACTTGTGGAACGCAGTCGTTGGTACAAAAGAGAAGGCCTCACATAATCTGTGGGGCCTGTCTTTTCTTAAGGAGAAACAAGACTACATGGTGCAGGGAAAGATTCTGGATACGGTGAGACAACTGGACCGGGATGGTGAAATCAAGCTTGTGAGAGGGAATCCAGGCGATAAATTCGTATGATGCATGAGCGGGAGAGCCCACCTACGCCAATTGCCTTCGCCGAGGCTACGGCACGTCAGGAGGCTTCTGTCTTCGCGGCTTCGCCGCTACGACAAGGCGGGTCGGTGCGGCAGTCGGGAGACGGGGCGTGGCAAATGCTGCGCCCTGATTACTGTGTGATAGCCTTGTGTCCTTCGGGACGGAGTGACCTTAACAAGATGAGGAGCTGTTGAATGAAGTCGGTTGTGATCGAGGGGAAGGATCAGAAAGTTCGTGTGGACGAGATCGAGCTGGATGATCTGCGAGAGGACGAAGTGCTGGTGAAGATGGGGGCGAGCGGGGTGTGTCACAGCGACTACTCCATCGTCGATGGCACGATTCCGGTGAACTATCCGATCGTGCTCGGGCACGAGGGTGCGGGGATTGTGGAGGAGGTGGGTCAGCACGTGACGACACTGAAACCGGGTGACCACGTGGTGCTCATCTACATTCCTCAGTGCGGAAAGTGTTTCTATTGCACGACGGGAAAACCGAACCTGTGCGAGACAACGTCCCATACGCGAACGGGTGCGCTTCCGAACGGGCACGTGCCGATGAAACGAGGAGGCGAACCGATCGTCCAGATGGCGGGAATCGGTACGATGAGTGAATACACGATCGTGCACGAAACGAGCGCGATTTCGATCGACCCTGAGATTGCGCTGGACAAAGTCGCGCTGGTCGGCTGTGGGGTGATGACGGGCGTCGGTGCAGTGATCAATACGGCTGAAGTCGAGCCGGGATCTTCTGTAGCCGTCTTCGGATCGGGAGGGATCGGGTTGAACGTGATCCAGGGTTCGAAGATGAGTTCGGCCAACACGATCATTGCCGTGGACACGAATCCGTTGAAGCTGGAATTCGCGCTCCAGTTCGGTGCAACCCATACGGTGGATGCGAGCGAAGAGGATCCCGTTGAGCGCATTCGGGAGATCACAGGGGGTCGTGGTGCGGACTATACGTTCGAAGCGATCGGGAACGCGACGGTGATGCGCCAGGCATTCGAGAGCGCGCGACGTGCGGGTACGGTCGCCGTGATCGGGATCGCGAAAGCGGATGAGGAGCTGGCGATTCCAGCGTCGATGCTGGTGCGGGACGAGAAGCGTGTGCTCGGATCGTTCTACGGTTCGACACGGCAGCGGGTCGATCTGCCCCGGCTGCTGGATCTCTACCAGTCGGGTGATCTGAATCTGGATGGTCTGATTACGCAGCGCTATTCGATCGATGATGCGCAGCAGGCGTTCGATGATCTTGTGGCGGGGAAGAATGCGCGGGGCGTCCTGGTCTTTGATGAATGAATGAACACCTTGTGGATTTCTGGAGGGCCCCGGCGCGCGAGGTGGGCAGTAGACGGTAGGCGGTGGACGGAGCCTGCGGCAGCGGTTGTGGGTATCCCTACAGGCTGCGAACAGATGCAGTGGCAACAGTCTCTGCCAGCGAAAGGTCTGTGACTCAGGCGCTGAGGGCTCGTAGTGTAAGAAGTCAGGAATAGATTTTGGGAAGCAAACGGGCGTGGCGGAAGGCTACGCTCGTTTTCATTTTCCGAGCGCGGATTTCCATTCAGCCTCTTTGAAGCCGACAAGGCCGGCCTTGCCTGTCAGGGCGAAGGGGCGCTTGATCAACATCCCGTTTCCAGCCAGGAGGTCGATGGCTTGGGCAGGTTTCATGCCGGGCAGCTTGTCTTTGATCCTCTGTTCCCGGTAGACAAGGCCGGAGGTGTTGAAGAGCCGCTTCAGTTCTCCATCGTAAAAGGCGAGCATCTTCTTGAGCTCGGTCTTCGTGGGAGGCTTCTCTGTGATGTCGACGTCGGTGTATGCGATGCCATTGGCGTCGAGCCATTTGAGGGCGTTTCGACAGGTGCTGCATTTCGGGTACTGGTAGACTTTGAGTGCCAAGGTTTCTTCCTCTGTTGCAGTTCTGTGTGCCCCACCGGAAGACCGGCCAGGACTGTTGTGATCTATTCTATGAGAACGCTCGGATCGAGATGTATTCCGTAGATCGAGCAGGCGCCCTTGTTCCGGCCCTGGTAGAAGGTGCACCACCAGCGGTCGTCGTCGAGGGGGATCATCCACGGATAACCAAAATCATTGTTCTCTTCGTCTGCGGGAAACTCGATCAGCGTTTGACCTCGCTTCCAGGCCGCGCCCTCCAGATCGGCTGACCAGGCGATGATGCGGCCGGGGGCATTCCCGGGCACTGTCCGTTCGGTGACCAGGGAGACGAGTCGGTCGCCGACCCGGAAGAGTGTGGGGCAGGGCAACTGTGTGTTCGGACCGGATGCGGTGACTCCTGATTCGCCCACCTTCCAATCCATTCTTCGACGATTCGCAACGATCTGTTCGTAGCGATCCGTGTTGGGTCGAGCGAGTCCGATGATGTTCTCTTCCATCGCCACGAAGGCAGGTTCCACGAGGGGCCGATCGGTCACCTTCTCCGGCGCCTTCCAGTGGAGACCGTCGTCACTCGTGGACATCCAGATCCCTTGCGTATCGGGATAGGAACCCTCCCGAAAATGCCCTGCAACCGAGTACCCTCTTCCTTCGACTTTGAAGACCGACCCATAGACGGAACCGGTTCGTCCGGCTGCGAGAGCAGAGACGTTGGATTCTTGCCAGGACTCACCCTGATCGATCGAGACCCAACTGAAAAGGCTGTTCGCTTCGTCGCCGCGATAGGCCATGGCCATCAGGATCAGGGTGTCGTCCGTCGTGACGCCCAGCGCCAGGTTTCCACAGTGGGTGTAGGTGTCGTCAGCCGTGAATTCGGTCACGATCTGCGGTGGTGAGAAGGTCTCTCCACGATCGTTGGAGACGGCGATCGCCGGACACCCCTCACCGTGCGCGCCGTGAAAACGCCCGGCGCTGAAGGCGAGAACGATGGTTTCCTGGCAGGTGCGAACGACCTTGGGCCAGGCAAGATGAGCGAATCGATCGCCGTCGATCGGAGCTACGACGACTCGAGGTTCACCGAATGGGCTGGTGGGTGAGGGCATCTACCTACTGATGGGGCGATGAGGCGTGAAGGCCAACTACCCCGACGATGATGAGGACGATCGACACCAACTTGAGGGGCGTCACGGATTCGTTAAAATAGAAGATCCCGACTCCGGAGATCAGTGCGGTCCCGAGCCCGGACCAGATGGCGTAGACGAGGGAAATCTCAAGGGTTTTTACGGCGAGGATCATGAATCCCAGGGAGATCAGGTAAAAGACACCGACAAGGATCGATGGGACCGGACGCGTGAACCCCGCTGACAGCTTCATGCAGACGGTGCCTGCGACTTCAAGCACGATGGCGACGGATAGGCAGAGCCAGGCCTTCATGGGATTGAATATAGAACATCGAGAATCGAAAATGTGAGGCCCATCGAGCCCGGGACCACCTCAGCTGAGACCTTCGATTCGGCCGAAGTTCCGTAAGACGATCAGATTCCGGACGGTGATGATGCCGGACCAGGCTGTTTCGCCTCTTCCCACAGGTCGGGGAATTGGCCCCACTCCCAATGCGGAGCCCAGGAACCATTTTCGTTCTGGATCTTTCATTGAAGATTTCGCTCGACGAGGTCAGGATCGACTTTCGCGACCAGCGGACTGCTGGGATGCTCAACCACCCAGAGTGGACGCAGGCAATAGGTGTTCCATTTGGAACTGTCTGTGGTGATGGTTTCGGCAAGAGCCTTTTGTAGCTTCTCGACGACCTGCTGTGGGAGTGCATCGTCGAGCGATGCTGTCTCGGAAAAATGGATGTAGCAGTGCAGGTCGTGAACGTCCATCTCGTGTGACTGGGGCATCAGATGTTCGATGGCTTCCGCTTCGATCGCATCAAATTGTGACTGACTGAGATTCACCTTTCTCCAGCGCTCGGTCATGGGACCGATGTGTCTATCCCAGGACTTTGCGGACCCTGTCGATCACGATGTCGACTTCATCTTCAATGAGGTGCGCGACGGCAATGCGCAGTCGATTTCCTCTTGCCCGCGTCCAGATCGAAGGGTCGCCGGCCTTGAGCTCGTCCACGACCTGAGCTCCCGTTTTTCCAGCGCCTTTCTCGTCGATGATGAGCATCACGCCGTTGCTCAGACTGTTGTCCTCGACGTGCCGTTCGATCTCGAGGTGAGGCACCCCCGCTAGGGACGTTTCGATATGATCTGCCTTGCGCCAGTGATCGGCAATTCGGGCGTCGTGGTCCATCGCCAGCCATTCCTTCAATGCGACGACGACGGCGACGACTTCCTGACGGTCGAGTTTCAGCGGACGCCCTACGGTTTCGAGGTCGCCGGATTCGAATCCGATGAAGCTGTGCCCGTATGCGGCCTGGATGAGTTCCTTCTTTCCGCACAGGATGCCGGTCGAATTGCACGCGCCGATGTACTTGGCTCCGAACCCGATCATCGCGTTGGGGGCCTGCGCGTAGGACTTCATCGTGTCGAGCGGGTAGACCTGATAGGCGGCGTCGATGGTGACTGGGAGATCGTGGCGTCCCGCGATCGTGAGCAGACTGTCGAGACCCTGGATGTCGTCTTCGGGATCGCCCCAGGCATAGTAGTGGATGCCGGCGGTCTGTTCGGTGATCGAATCTTCGAGCTGCTCGACGGTCGTCCCGTTCTGGTTGCCGACCATCACGACGTGGCCGCCGAAAATCGTGAGGCATCGTTGGTAGTGGTATTTCTGACGCGCCTGAAAAAGAAACTGATTCGGGATGTTGTGGGTGTGGGGGAGCTGTTCCATCCGTTCGTCGCTGCCGACCGACATGCAGGCGGCGGCGGAGAGCGCGAGCGCGGCTCCGCAGCCGGGCGTAACGAACGCCGCTTCGGTGCCGAGCAGCTCGGCGATGATTTCACCGGTGGACTGGAAGAGTTCGTCCATTGAGACGTAGTATCTGCTGGCCGCGGTCATGGCCTCCTGCACGGCGGGGGAAGGACGAGAGCCGCCGATGACGGTCTGGTTTCCCGCCGCGTTGATGACGGGGGTGGCGCCGAGATCGCGGTAGAGTTGGGCATCGCTATCGACTGAGGACATTGGATCTCCACACGTTTGGGGTATCAGGAGGCTTCACAATACGAGGTAGGCG
>CEVA01076079.1_pt1 | contig 27042 bp, 18 predicted proteins | sample 361521 | NCBI WGS metagenome assembly CEVA01 (sample SAMEA2622823, study PRJEB7988) | marine metagenome | isolation source: saline water (ENVO:00002010), including
CGGCATCTGGCGTTGGTGGCATGACTTTGGCACGGGCGACATGGGCAATGATGGCGTGCACGACATCGACCTCGCCCGCTGGGGCTTGGGCATGGATACGCATCCCTCAAAGATTTGCGCCATGGGCGGAAAGTATGTTTTCGACGACGACATGCAGTGGCCGGACACGCAGAACTGCCTGTTTGAGTACGCACCGGACAAGAACGGTCGCACGAAGCAGTTGATTTTTGAGATGCGAATCTGGTCGCCGTACAAGCAACAGGGCATGGAAAACGGAAACGTGTTTTACGGCACCAAGGGAATGATGGTGCTCGGCAAGGCGGAAGGCTGGAAAATGTATGCCGAGCGCAACCGGCTGGTGAAACAAGGCGGTGGCGGGCCAAACCTAGGCGGTCATCATCTCAATTTCCTCGCGTGCATTCGCGAAGGCAAAAAACCGCATGCGGACATCGAGATCGGTCACCTTTCCTCAAGCCTTTGTCACCTTGGCAACATCGCCATCCGCACCGGTGGCATGCTGAATTTTGATCCCGAGAAAGAGCTGATGGTGGGCGATGCCAAGGCGGGTGCGCTCGTGCATCGAGGATACCGCGAGCATTGGGCGACGCCGAAGGGGGTTTGAGCACTGCTCACTTGAGCTCTTTCACGAATATATTCGCGAACTGCGTGGGCACTTTCGGCGTCAACACAAAGGCGCCTGCCTTCAACGGCCCCGACTCGCGGATGGCTTCCTCAATGACGACTTTGCCGTTTAGCTCGATCTTTGTTTGGCCGAGGCGGCGCGTGACACGGATGCGATTCCAGCCCTTGGTAATGGCTTTCAACTCGCCGATGTCACCCACGTTGGGCAGGTGAAACGGCGCGTTCTGCCCCTCAGCACGGAAATCCGCAAACATTACATACTCCGTAAACTTTGGCTCTGAGCGCAGCGCCGTCCCGCCTTTTGTCGTTAGCCGCCAGTCATTGGAGGACCACGTACCCGCTTTGTCCGCCTTCCAGCCGGCGAGGTCGATGCCGGTGTAGAGTGTGTGAAAGCCCTCCTCCGCCTTGGCGATTTCCTCAGGCTTTGGGTTCGTGCTCGGCAGCTCTTTTATTTTCAGATTGCGGAACTGAACCGGCGAACCTTCGGACTCGAGGCAAATGTACCCTTTGCGCGGTCTTGCCGCCTTGCCGCGGGTGACGACCTTGCCGTTGACCGCTAGCGAGATGTCCCCGTTATTGCAAACAACGCGGTAATGGTTCCATTGCGGCGAAGGCTTGCTACGGTTTTCGGTGGGAAACGCCCGCGAACCACCGCGACCGTTGATAGGCGTCATCTTGGCGCCATGAATGGGGAAGATATCGCCGTGCGTTGTGTAGCCCCGCGTATTGCCATAGGCGTTCTCAAGCACCTGCACCTCCACTCCCCGATGAAACGGCTGCCCTTTCGCCGTGTACGCATCCGCCCAAACAAAAATTCCGGCGTTGCCCTTGGGCTTGAGGTGCCGCCACTCGACCTCGAGAATGAAGTTTTCGTACATGCGCAGCGTGCGTAGTTCGCCGATGGGCTTTCCGCTGCAGTGGATCATGCCGTCTTTCACCGACCACGTGTTCGGTGCACAATTGATGTTTCGCCAACCATCGAAATTCTTGCCGTTGAAAAGCGGCTTGAAGTCGTCCTGCGCCAGAAGCAACAGCGGGAGAAACGTCAGCAATAGTTGTTTTTTCATGTATACAAGGTTTTTGGAATTCTCCGCCACGGATGAATCCGCGCAAGGTTATTTGGCATTCTGAGCCCAAGCGGGGGTGTACATGGGCAGGTAGCGATAGTAAACCTCCAAACTGAGGGTTGCCATGGCTGTCACGATGCAGCGACCGGATTCACCACCCCACTGGCCCATGGGATCCCAACTGCCGTGAAGGTCGATGCGGTCTGGGTTGTGAATTTGTGCCTTCAGGAACACAGGACGCATTTTTTGATTCCACCGTTCCCAGACGGGGCCTTGAAGTTGGTGCAAGGCAAGGCTGGAGTAGTACCAGTAGTAATAGTTGAACTCGGGCCGGGCATTGCGACGTTTTCCAGGCTTTATGAAATCGTCTTTATACAAAATGTGCTGCGCGGAATTGTTGATGATTTTGTCCAGTTGACGGCTGGTAAATATGCGACGATCCAGGGAATGTTTGCGCAAAAGCTGCTGGGAAAACATTCCCTCGGCCACCATGGCCAAGTTGGGGTCGCCTTTTGTGTAATAGCCGTAGGTATGCTGCTCAATTCGCTGTCGGCCCCCGTTAAGGCGAAACGTCTCGACTCGCTGACTGCTAACGCTCTGCATAAAACGAATCGCCTTGTCGAGTGATTCTGCGGGCACCTTGATCCCACCCATCTTCGCACTCTTCAATGCCATGATCTGCCAACCCGTCACAGACATGTCGCCGCGATCCGAATAGCCCTGCTCCCCAAAGGGCTGATAGCGCCAGCCTCCAGTCTTGGGGTTCTGCGCCCGCACAGTGAAATCCACAATCCGTTCGACGATGGGGCGCAGGCGCGGGTCTTTTGTCAAACTGTATGCCTCCGCAACGGCGATTGCGGCGATCCCGTGATCATACATGAAATTGCGACCACGAAAGCCGCGCAGATCCCCGTCAGGGCCGGTATGGCGGATCATCCAGTCAACAGCCTTTGCGAGGGGTTTCTGATAAGGGCCGGCCTCGGTGTGCTTTGCGCCCCAGCCCATGTAGGCAAGCATGGCCATGCCGGTGGCCGCATGGTCGTGCCCTGCGGGGCCATCCCAATGGCCATCAGCTTCCTGATTGCGGGTGAACCAGTCCAACGCCCGCATGATTGCCCGCTCGGTTTCCTCGCTGCCACCGAGTTGATCGATAATCTCCAAGCGCATCTTCGGGTCATGGCGCAGAACCAGCGGATCCTTGATTTCCCCCGGAGCTTCAAGGATGGGGGCATCGGGGATGCCGCTATCCGGGAGAATCATGTTGCCGTTATCACGAATGTCCTTGAGGGGATTAGAAGCGTACTCAACGCGGGTGACATCATCCTGCTGAACCAAATTGAGGGATTCCATGCGAGTAGGCGGCTTGTTCCCCTCCACCCGTGTCGGTAATGGGCTGCCGTTGGATTGAGGGCCCGCGGAGCTAGCCGTGAGCGAGGCTCCCTGGCTGGTGACATTTTCAAATCTCCCGCCTTGGGCCAGCTCTATGCGGCCATTGTCGGGGAATTTCATTTGCACACCGGGAAGTCTGGAGGCATCCATCTCGGCATGATTCAAGTCCACACGATCCAGCGGCTGGCCTGTTGCGATGGGTGTAGCGGCGGTTTGCTGGGCTGTAAGAAGTGGGTTGAGCTGGAACTGCGCAGCGGCCAGAAACGGCATCGGCCGGGTGGTCAGGCGAGGAGATGCACTCGCGGATTGGATTGCCGGTTTAATGGCCTGCCCTCTAGATGCCCCCGCGAAACTAGTGGAAGGCGTGGTGGTAGGCAGCGTGGTTTCCGCCTTAATCTCCAGAGAGCTGGGCAATGCCGATTCCACTTGGGTTGGCAGAGCGGGTGCAGCTGACAGGATATCCGGGGCCACCTTTGCATCAGTGATGGCCTGCCTTTGCGCCGTGGTCTGCGTCTCGGACTCGGACAGGGGAATGTTCACCGGTCTGCTTGCGCGATCCGTAGGGTTCGCGTTGAGGGTGGGTTGCGTGGGCGGTGCTGCGGCCGATTGTGAATTGTCAACCCCCTTGGCCATGGATTGTGAGGCCTCGGCTTCACCCGTTGTGGTTTGCAAATGCAGGTTGAAGGGCTCATTGGCTGGGCTATTGAGAAGAGTACTGGAAAGATTAGCTTGAGAAAGGGCGCGCGAAGATGTGGGAAGTTGGATGGAAACCATGTTGGTAGCCATCAACGAGGAGGGGCGAATGGCGGCAGGTTGCGGCCGGACCGCTGTTTGTGATTGCGGGCTACTTTCGGTAATCCCGGACGTAATTGGACGGACAGCTTGCTGGCTGGCAACCTTGGCACCGGCCGCTCCAGACTCCGCATCGGTCTCTGGAGACTCCAATTGAAGGCCTGCAAGGGTGTCCACCACAGCGTTATCCACAGAGCCTGATGACTCCGCTTTCACCAATTTCTTGGCATTGGCTTGTGAAGCCGATGTGTTTGGCTTAACGGCAGCAGTCTGGTCGTTGGAGTTGGCGGCAGTCAATGCCTCTGCAGCCTTGGTAAGAGGTTCCGCACCCGATGCAACTAGGGGTTGCGCGGCAGCTTGATGAACAGCCTGTTGGCTGGTGGCTTTTGCCAGATTAGTTGCACCCGTGGAAGCAGCTTCACTGGTCTCAAGTTGGGCGTTCAAAGTGGCTGCTGGTGAATTTGAATCTGTCTTGGTGGAGGATGCCTGCAAGTTGGCGTCAGCAGACTTGGCGGTTGCGGCACTGACTTTGGAAACGGCCGTGGCTTGGGCCGTCGACCGGGCCGGAACAATGGATTGGTCAGCGATCTGAGGTGAGGTTTGAGCATTGGCCGCGGCTTGGGCCTGGGCAAATGCTGCCCGAGTCGAGGCTTGGGCGAGTTTCTGGCCGGTTTCTGATGATTGCGAAGTCTGCTCGAGAGTCACTTTGTTGGCCTCGGCCATGGATGTCTGAGGAAGATTATTCACGGCCTGAGCTGAACTGAGCTTGGCGGTCTGGCTTTGGGCATCGACAGTCTGGCTCTTGGCCACCGCCGTTGCCTTGGGAGCTTGTGATGCCTGAACCGGCGAGGATGTTGCCGTGGTGGGCTCCGACTCAGCCGCGGGTGACACTGCCGCCTTGAGCGTGACACTGGAGCTGGCTTGGCTTAGCTGGGTGGAAGATTCCACCCCCGATTTCGCGGTCTCTAGAGATTCATGGTTGAGGGTGAATTGGGATCCTTGTGGAAGCTGCGTTTGAGATTGGGCGGATTCGATGGCCTCCGGGGCAGTGGGGGTTTGAGTGGCTTGCTGGGTTTGTGCGGTGGTCTGGGCATTGATGGGCGTGGATTGCGCAGCTTTAACACTTGCTTGAGCGGGTGCCGACTGCGCATTGGGCGTGGACTGCGGAGCAACGGTCTGCTGGCTGGCCGCATGAGACAGTTGACTGCCCTGCTCGGCGGCCGTCTGGTTCTGTTCCATGGCAATAGAATTGGTGTCTACGGTTGCGGCCTTGGGAGATGCTTGGCTGTTCTTGTGGAGGGCGGCTTCCGTTGCCTCGGTTTGTGCTGACGTCTCCTTAGCTGCCACACTTTGTGACGCGGCTGGAGTGGCCTCTACCGGTTGGGATTTTGCTTCGGTTGGAGTAGCGTTGCTAGTTGAGGATGGAGCCGGTTGCTGGACAAGTGGCTGAGTGGCTGTTGCCTGCTCGAGCGTTTGTGCAGCCTCTACGGTGTTGGACGTTGTGGTCTGCTTTACAGAGGAGACTTGCGCAGCTTCAGCCTTCGGCACCGCGGCCGGCGCATTGGGATTGACCGCGTTTGCGGGCTTTGAAGCGGATTCAATGGCTGATTCCTTGGTGGCGGTTGTGGTATTTTGGGTCTGGACATTAACGGTATTGAGGGCTTCTCGTGGCTCGGGGCGGGCGGTGGCGGCCTGTGTCGGTTGCTTGGGCAAGGATTGGGCGCTGGAAGCATTTGCCAATTTGCGCGTTGAAGCGGCGGATGTGGTGTTGGTTTCCTGCTTCACAGCCGAAGCTTGGGTTGCCGGACTGGTGTCTGGCTGGCTGGCGGGTTGGGATGTCTCCAGCGTAGGCAAACTAGCCATTGATTCCAGAGATTGTTCTTTTGGAAGAGACTGAGCCGCTTTCACAGGCTGGGACGCGGGCGTTTGGGTGTTTGTCGCCGCGGGCTGGGTTCTCGGAGTTTCTGATGGCTGGGCCTTGACCTGCTGATTGTCGCTGGCGTTAACCATTTTTTGGCTGGAATCGGCAGTTGTCTTATGCGATTGCTCAAGTTGTTCCTTGTTCACGGACACCTCGAGCTTGGGCAGGGACTGCTCGGATTCAACCGGAGTTAAGCGTTCGGTGTTGACCCTTGTGTTGGCGGTTTGTTCCAGCGGCTTTGCGGTGGCTGGATTTTGAGTGGCGGGAGTGGGGGCCTGGGCGCTGGTGCTGGCGGGATTAGCCGCAGTCTGCTGCTGTGGGGAAGGGTTTACCTTCAGGTCGTTAGGCACAGGTGCGGCTTTCGGACTGGCCGCAGCCGGTGTAACCTGAGCAGTCTCGAGCAATTCACGGGGCAATTGCGGCGTTGCCGGCTGATTGGAATCGGTAGGCAACTGCGGCGTGCGTAGGGTTTCAGGTTCGGTGTCAGGAAGCGTGACCTCGGGTGGCTTGATAGCCATTTCATCCGGCTTCACTTGTGTGGTATCCACGTTGGGCGGGGTCGGCTCAACGGGTTGGGCATCCGGATCTGACGGTGTATTCGGCTCCCGTGGGGTGGGCAGTTGTGCCGAAGCTTGGGCGAGGTTTGCTTGCACGGGTTTGTTTAATGCCTCCTCCTCCTCTTGCCTGGCCTCGTCGTCATTGGTCAGCGTGATTTCAACGACCTGTTCCTTGACGTGCTTGTAAATGGCCTCGGAGATGAGCCACAGGCTGAGCAAAAACGCGAGCAACATGTGCAAGCCAAGGGAACCCAGCAGGCAACGCTGCATCAGGGAAAGCTGTGCGCGACGGGACTCGTTGGCCATACTCTTCAACAACGCGAGCAGGGCCAACAGTGACAACAACAGAAGCGCGAACCACCACTTGTATTTCTCGAACAAATCCAGAAAGCCACCGCCTACAGCCGGCTGTTCCTTCGCTGGCGCCTCGGCCATTGGAAAAACCTCACGGGTGATAGTCTCGTACAATTGATAACGGGGGCCATGCGGGGCACGGTCGGAACTGAACACCAGACGATGCCCGTCTCGAAACAGGGTGGGGTCGGTTTCGTTGGCGGGCGTGTTGACGCTGCGGTCCAGCAACTCAACCACCTTGAACGCCCTCCGTTCAATACGGCTGCGAAACAGGTCAAATCCTCCAGCGCCACCGCGGCCGTTGGAGGAAAAGTAAAGATAGTTGCCGCGCCGCGTAATGGTGGGCTGGGCGTCATCCCCCTTTGTGTTCAAGGCTGACAACGGAGAGGCGTCGGTGAATTGCAGCCCCTCAGCTGCATCGTTGGTGGCATGAAACAAATTGAAATCTCCCCTCGGGACAGCCTGCTCACGCGCTGTGCCTCTCCAGCGTGGAGGTGCTGAATCCCCAAGCGGTCTGCTGGACGCAAAATAGAGGTCCTTAACCTGCCATCCGGGCTCGCCTTGGGTCTCGTTTTCCTTAGCGATCCGACCAACGGGCGCATCGTGCACGGTGGGATCGATTTCGTGATGAGCGGTGTTAATGGCGGGGCCAAGATTGACCGGTTCTTCCCACCCTGAATCGCCAAGCCGGGATACCCAGATATCATAGCCACCCAAGCCTCCCGAACGGTTGGAATAGAAGAACAACCACTTGCCATCCCGGCTGAACGAGGGGCCCAGTTCATCATATTCAGTGTTTAAATCCTCAAGCGACCTGGCCTCACCCCAGCCTTCCCCCTCGCGCTTGGCAACAAATAGGTCCGCCCCTTCGCCAGGTCGGCCCTTGACGAAGACCAATGTCAGATTGTCGGCGGACACATCGGGATCATACCGTTCATCCTCGTCACGATTGCCGGGAAACACGGGCGTGGGATGTTCCCAAATAACATCACGCAGGGTGACATCCTCAGCATCAACACGGGCGGAGATATTGTCGGTATAAACCGTCTTGGTGCCCGCTGGCCACAGGACCCAAGCCAGCATCGCCACGGCCAGACACGACGCGCCGACAACCCAGTGTCTGGTCCTCAACCTCGGCGCCTTGGTATTGGCTTCTGGAGAATCTTCACTCACTGCTCAATGTGGTACGCAATGTTGGCGGTTTCAAAACCAGCGTTTTTGCAGGCAAGCAGCACGCCGGAAACCTTGCCGTGCAAAGCAGCATTGTCGCCGCGAATCTTTACCTTGGTGGTGGGATTTGCCGTGTGCTCCCGCTTCAACGCCGCGCGCAGCACATCCATCTTCACCACCGCATCGCCCAACTGAATCTCGCCATTTTGACGAACGTTGATGACCAGGAATTTCTCCTGCTTGGTGGAGGGTTTGCGGGTGCTGTCGGGCAGATTGATGTCCTCGGGATTTTCCTCCTCCTGAAAAGTGGAGGTAGCGAGGAAAAAGATGATCAGCGTGAACAGGATGTCGATCAACGGAGTGATCTCCATCTTGGCTTCAGCGTCACTGGAGGCGCGGATTTTCATGATGCAAGCGCGGGGGATTCAACGGACTGCGAAGTGTCATCGCCAGCATCGCCCTCGCTGGCGGCCGGTTCTGCCGCAGCGATGGCGACTTGGTCGCCAGTCGGACAGATGTCGATGAAACGGCGCGCCTCAATGCTCATGTCCTCAACTAACCGGTCCACCTTGGAGGACAAAAAATGATACACCGCAAGAAAGGGAATCGCGATGGTCAGGCCCGTGGCGGTGGTTACCAACGCCACGTAAATGCCCGCTGACAACGCATCAGATTTGCTCGCGCCCTCTTGCAAATTACTCAGGTCACGGAAGGCGTCAATCATCCCGTAAACCGTCCCCACCAGCCCAAGCAGCGGGGCAATAGCCACCACCAGGCTGATCAGCCGCAGGCTGCGCTTCATGCGATCCGCCCCGCGGATGCCCGCCTCTTCCACGGCCTTTTCAACCTGTTCGGTTCCCTGATGCGCCTTCTCCAGCCCGGCTTTCATCATCTCGCCCAAGGGCGTCTCCCGGCCTTCCTGCTCGCAGTAGCTGACGCCAGCCTTCACGTTGCCTCCCGAGATTTTCTCCTTCAAGCCGGCAAGGAAACCACCTGGCACCACCCGGTCCCGCGACAGGCTGATGGCGCGCTCGAAGGAGCTGGCCAAGCCCACAATGGAAAAGATCGCCAATGGAATCATCACGGGGCCACCCGCGACCAGCAGTTCCCAAAAATTTTTCGGCTGGCCTTTGCCGCCCGTAGTTCCCGCATCATCACTTGGAGCCGGCTGGGGATTGGCCGGCACCGGATTGGCCGGTTGTGCACCAGGCGCCGGGGCGGCGGCCGGAGGCGCTGTCCAAGCCTGGGTCAGGCCAACGCAAAAGAACAACCACACAGCGGCCATGCCGGCGTTAAACCACGCCAGCCGCCGCCGCAAAATTTCGCGGGGGGATTTTTTTTCGGGGTTCATTTTATGAATCTGCACAGTCTGGGTTTTGGGTTGGGTTCCCGGTCCTTTATTTGGGCCAGTATCCCGGTCGCTCCTACTTGATGCGGCTCTTTGCAATTGTCGCAGCGTTGGACTTTGGATATTTGCCAATCAGCTCCTTTAAAATCGATTGTGCCGCCTCGCCACTGCCGCTCTCGTCCAGAGCGGTGGCCATGCCAAGCATTGATCTCGCCTGCCACGCGCCTTTTTCCTCGCTGACTTCTTCCGGATAATTAGCCTCCACATAGGCATAAGCCTTGATGGCAGACTTAAAGGCATCCGCTTTCCCGTCGGTGTCGTCCGTTTTCCGGGCCAGCTTCAGGTGACATTCACCGATATGGAATTGTGCACGGGCGCCCAGTTCATCCTTTCTCAATTCCGCGGTCACCTTCTGGTAACTGGTGATTGCTGCGGCAATGTCGCCTTGGTTTTCCTGCGCCCACCCGAGGCCCTGCCAGGCATTGCGCACTAGCCGATGCCCAGGGAAAGCCTGGATGAACCGCTCGTGGGTCGACTGTGAATCCTTCCAGTTGTCCAGGCGGCCCTGGCATTCTCCAAGTCGCAGCAGGGACTGCGACTGGACCACCTCACCGCCATTTTTCTCGGCCACAGCCTTCTCATAGTTGGCCTGCGCGGCCTTGTAGCTGGCTGCCCGGTCGGCATCCGCACCCGCCGCTTCCGCAAGTTTCATCCTTGCCTCACCCGCCTGATAAGCAGCCGTGCCGGTAAGATCCTTTAATGTCTGCGGTGGATTGTTCGGCAACATGCCACCAAAATCCTCAAATGCCGTGGCCGCCGATGCAAATTCCTCCAGCTCAAACTTGGACCAAGCCAGCCGGTACTGCGCGCGCGATTTCAACCCCGCATCCTTTGCCAATTTCAGCAACCCGGACAGGCGGTCGGCAGCTTCCGTATACATCTTGGCCTGAAACTCCAATTCCGCCAGTTCAAAGCTGCCGCGATTCACCAGGTCGCTTTGCGGATGCTCGGCCAGCAGTTTCTTGTAGGTCTCCATCGCCATGGCATCACGGCCCGCACCCTTCTCGCACCAGGCGGACTGGTACAACGCGTTGTCAATCCAGTCGCCATCCGCCTTCACTCCGGCCACCTTGGAGTATTCCTTGAGCGCCGCATCCCAGTCCTCTTGTTGTTCCAGCGCCCAGCCAAGACGGTAGGTCGCTTCGTCCAGCTTGTTGTACTTTGGATAGTCAACCAGCAGCTTTTCGAGCGCTCCCTGGGCCACCTTGAAGTCTTCCTGCTGCAAAAGGACGATGCCCTGTTGGAAGCGTGAATCCCCGGCGAAGTTGTGCTTGGCATGCCGGTCCGCCACCACCGCAAAATGGTTCTCGGCCTCAGCCAGTTTGTTTTCATCCCGCGCCACGAATCCCAAGTAATATTCCGCATCAGGCAACCACTTGCTCTCATTGTGGCGCGCCTTCACCACCTCCAGCGCCACGCGTGCCTTGCCCAGTTCCTTTTCCAAATACTGCATTCTGCCAATTTCCACATAGGCTTGGGCCAACTGGCTGCTTCCGGAATAATTGTCCGTCAGCTTGGTCAGCGTAGCGATGGCCGTCTTGGTATCCTTCGCCTGCTGGCTGGCCAGCCCGCTCATCAGCAATGCCGCGTCCGCATTCTCTCCCTCGGGGCTGGCTTCCACAAATTGCTCGAATGACTTGATTGCCGCAGCCCACTGCTTTGTCCGAAACTTGCAGTCACCCACAAGGTAGTCAATTTGTTTAAAGCGGGACCGCACTTTTTCATCACGCGCCAAGGGCTCAAGCACCTTCAACGCCTCCATCCACTCCTTTTGATTGTAATGGGAACTGCCGATGCGATAGTTCGCCGCCGCCGCCTGCGGATGACCGCTGTACTTGTCCGCAAACGTCTTGAAGCCGTCCACAGCCTCCTTGTACTTGTCCTGCAGAAACAGGTTCTCGCACTGGAGAAAAGCCACATCACCAGCCTTCTTGTCATTGGGATATTTGCTCAGGAATTCACCGCACAAGTCATGGCTGGCTCCATACTTTTTCTCCCGATGCAACGAATCAGCGCAAAGCCTCATGGCGTCATCCATTTGCGGAAATGTGCCGTGATCCGCAATCAGGGTCTGGAACGCCTTGGACGCCTCCGGAAACGCGTTCAACTCATAGTGATTGTTGCCTAGGTCAAACAACAACTCAGGAAGCTTCTCGTTGTTTGCAAATTTGCCCTTGACCGCCTCCAGCACCTTGACCGCTTCCGTGTGTTTCTTTTGCCGGAAAAATGTCCGGGCCTGCCACAGCGGAACCTCAATGATCAATGCGTTGTCCCCGGCCAACCCCCCAAACACGTTCTCCGCTTTGGCAAATTCCCCAGCCTCCAGTTGGGAACGCCCCAGATAAACCCCGGCATCCACCGCCAACTTGTGCCCTTTAAAATCGCGCGTGAATTTCCCGAACGCCTCCGCCGCTTGCGGATATTCCTTCAGCGAATCGAACCGGACACGGCCCAGACGGTACAACGCATCCGCCGTCACCTCCTTGCGCGTCTTTAAATCCGCTGCCGCCTCATAAGCCGCCACCGCGGCGTCAAACTCCTTCAATTCACGGCGGGATTCCGCGAGCATGTACAGCGTCGTCTGCTCGTAGTCCTCATTGCCTTTCACCTTACCCTTTAACACCTCCAGCACTTGCGCCGCCTCCTTGAAATCTCCCTGTTCAAACCGCGCAATACCACCCTGGTAACTTGCCCGCACCCCCACGGCACCAGGCTGACCCGCCAGCTTTTCCGCCTCGGGAATCACCTGCTTCCACTTTTTCTGGTCGAACAGGCATTCCAGCAGCCCCTTGCGCAATTGTGCATTTTCCGCACCGCCCTTGATGCCCAAACCATCCTTAAAGACAGACTCCGCCTCCACGGGCTTTTTCAACTCGCGCAGGGAGTTGCCGAGATACAGGTGAACCAGCAGCGCGCGGGGGGAATTCTTGTCGCCCGCCAGCTTCTTGAGCAACGGCGCGGCTGCGTCAAATTTTTTCATCCCATAGTAGGACAGCCCAAGGCCAAACTCCACGTCCTTTGTCTTGGGATGATCCTTGTACGTCTTCAGGAAATCCTCGTACTCCTCCGCCGCCAGCGGATACAACTTGCGGTTGAAGAGCCCGTTGGCGTTGAAGTATTTCTCCAGCGCGGGATCCTTCTTCTTGTCCTGCTGCGCGGCAGCCGGCAATGCCAGCAACATCATCAGCGCGCCTAGCAGGCATTGGAAAACGAACCGGCGCGCACGCGCGCCGACACCACGGGCCTTGCGGCCCTCTTTAAAAGGAGGGAGGGAAGAGGTCTGCATAGTCTAATCTCGTAGGAGTTTGAATTTTCGCAACCGAAAATTTTTTCCAGCACCGTTTATTCCAAACCCCAAGCCTGTTCACATTAAACAAGTTGTTCACGCCATCAAGGCACGGGGTTATCAACGAAGGTTTGGACGCCTCCCTAAAGCCACAACTTCACCTGAAACCCGGCCAGAGATGGTCAAACCGCACCCATTAGTCGGCACAGGTCGGGGATCATCAGCACTAATCTATTCCAAACTTATTCACAGTCCGTGAAAATGCAAGGGGGAGATTGAAAGTTTGGAAAACTTAGGAGAAGAAGCACCGTCAATGGGCAGCCTCCTAACGGCCGCCCGAGCGGATGAACGTGTAGACACCGTCGTTTTCCTCGGCAATTTCCTTCAGCGATTCATCCACATCGCCTTGGTTCGCCGCGAAACCGATCGTATTGATTCTCACATTGCCGTTCGGGTTCAGGCCACGAATCACCTTCAGGACCGGCGGCAATTTCTTCACCAAACGGGTCTTTCCCTTGCCGGTGCGGTTGTCCTGCTTGACGGTGGTAAACTTACCGTCGGACAAGAGCCAGATCGTGGATGGCTTCAGCTTAGCAAAGGCATCCTTCAGCGCGTCGCGCGGGTTGGTCAATCCACTGGGCGACATGCTGTTCACCCAGCCTCCCGTGCTGCTGATATTGCCCGGCGTAGCGGAGACCATTCTTCCCTCATCCATCCCATCCGTCTTGTCGCTGAAAAAATAAATATAAAAATTCTCTTCCGGCCCCATCTTCTCCAAGGACCGGGTCAGAGCCTGCTTGGCCGCATTCAACCGGTCGTCCTCGGACATGCTGCTCGACCTGTCGATGATGAACACAAAGTCCTTCCCCTTGCCCTCGGCCCTGGTGTTAAAACCTTGCGTACGAAAAATTTCAACAGCGGACAGACCTTCGTTCGAATCCGGGGTGGTGTTGTCCTGAACCGATTCCGGGGGAGTCGCAACGGGTCGTGTGCGCACGGGCTCAATCTCCTCCGGCTTTGCCTGGGCGACTTGCACCGGCGGCGGTGGTGGCGGCCGCACATCCACCAACGTCGGAACCGGACGCCGCACCGGGGCGGCCGTCGGCGTAAATGTGCCGGGCGTGTTGTTAGTCTGCTCGGGAACGCTAGCCACCGCGGATGACGCCGAGGAAACGGTCCGTGGCCGGAACGCCGAGACCGGCCGGCTGCGCACGCTGGTAAAATCCTCCACGGGCCGGGACAGCGACTGGGTATCCACCTGAATCATCACTTGATCCGTGTTCACCGCATCACCGCCCAGCCTAGATCCACCGGGCGTAGGCGTGGGCTTGGGAGTACTCCCGCCCGAGGGCCTAGCCGAGGCCACCTGAGTAGCCGATCCATCCGCCAAAGACGGCCGGAAGGAAGCACTCGCCCCAGTCCCCGCCACTGCCGTTGAGGGATTGCTGGCACGCGCCGAACCGGCCATCCGTGAGGACATCGCGGCGGGCCCAACCCTGGCCGAGTTCAAGGCATTGGCTGTTGCCTGCGCAAAATTCTGGGAAGGCGCACGGGCCATCGTTCTGCCTGCCACCGCGCGGGCTGGATTGGTGCGCACGCCGGAAGCCGAGGCGCGCAAGCCCGAGACCGAGGGCGCAAACGTCGCGCTCGTGCCCGCGCCGGAAACCGAACTCGCCACGTTGATCGCGCTGGCGGAACCCGTTGGCTGCCCCGTTGCTCCCACCGGACTGTTGCGAGCCGATCCCTGCGCATTGGTCGAGGCCTGTGCCATGGATTGCGAGGAGACCCCAGACATCGATCGGCCAGCAACTGCCCGGGCCATTCCACTGTGAATCCCTGAAGTTGCCGCGCGAGCGCCGGAAGCTGACGGCGAAAAGCTGCCCCTTATCCCTGAACCGGAAACCGCCGCAGCCGCATTGCTTGCCTGAGCCGAGCCACCCGCTGCTCCCGCGGATGCCGCCGGACTGTTGCGGGCCGCTCCACCCGAGCCGCTGGATGCACGGGCCATGGATTGCGAGGAGGCCCCAGACATCGATCGGCCCGCCACGGCGCGTGCTCCATTGCTGCGAACCGCAGACACCGAGGCACGTGCACCGGAAGCCGATGGCGAAAACGTGGCACCGGCGCCAGAGCCAGAAACAGCGGTGGTGGCGTTTCGGGCTGCCGCCGATCCACCCGTCTGACTGGCCGTAGCCGCGGGACTGTTCCTGGTCGCTCCTCCCGCGCTGGTGGACGCGTGCGCCAGCGATCGCGAAGAAGCGCCGGACATTGCTCTCCCGGTCTCCGCGCGTGCCCCGTTGCTTTGCACCGACGAGGCCGAGGCTCGCATGCCGGAAGCCGACGGCACAAAGGCCCCGCTGGCTCCGGACCCAGAAACCGTGGTGGATGCACTCCGCGCATTGGCCGATCCCGACGCGTGGCTGGCACCTCCAGCCGGGCTGTTGCGGGCCGTGCCCTGCGCGCTACTGGAAGCTTGTGCCATGGATTGGGAAGCGGCCCCTGACATGGATTGGCTGCTGGAATCCGCCCGGGCACTATTGCTCTGCACGGCAGAGGTCGAAGCCCGTGCGCCGGAGTTGGAAGGTGTAAACGCGGTACTGGCTCCCGTGGCTGACGCCGTGGGATTGTTCTGGGATGCCGCACTGGAAGCAGAGGCGGCGGACTGCGCGCCGGACGACTGCGGGCTGCTGCGGGCTGCGTTTAATCCCGTGGCGGATTGCGAGATGGATTGTGAGGTGGCCGAGGCCATTTTCTGGCTGGTCTCCGCGCGCGCGCCCGTGGCCGCCACAGAGGAATCCACAGCACGGGCACTGGAAGCCGAGGGTGCAATGGAGGCACTGGCTCCGGAGGCACTCAAGGAATTAGGGGTCGCACTACTAGCAGCGGAGGCAGACTGGGCGGAGGCATCCTGCGGGGTACTTCTGGCGGCATTGCTGCCGATTGCGGACTGGGCAGTGCTTTGCGAACTGGGCGCGGTCATTTGTTGACTGGTCTCTGCTCGGGCCTGACCGGTGACAACCCTAGCCTGTGCCGATGCGGCGGTGGGCGCCAACGAATCACTTGCGCCCGAGGCGGTGGCCGCACTGGACGAGGGGGCATTGGCGGCAGCAGCGGATTGGGAGGAAGTGCTTTGCGGCGTGCTGCGCGCGGCGTTTATACCGGATGCCTGCTGCGCCACGGACTGGGTGGACGCGGGCTGCATTTGCTGGCTGTTCTCAGCGCGCGCCTGGCCGGATTCCACACGAGCGCTGGAGGATGAGGAAACGGTAGGGGTAAAGTTGCTGGTGGCACCAGCCGCCGCGGGAGCGCTGGGTGAACTTGCCCCGGCTGCAGCGGCGGATTGGGCATCTGTGTTTTGCGGCGTACTGCGCGCGGCGGCGCTGGCCCCGGAGTTAGATTGGGCGGCGGATTGGGACGAGGCCGCGGCCATGGGTGTCTCAAGGATGGAAGACCGAATTTCTTGGCTCATCTGCTGCACGGCGGAGGCCTCGCCATCCAGTGCCAGCGTCAGCACTTTGCGGGTTCCCCCGGTGCGTTTAGTGCCAATGATGGTCCAGTTCTTTTCGTAGATATACCAGCCAGTGAAAATTGCAGAGATGAACAGGACAACCAACCCAAAGACGACGTGTCGCCGGCGAATACCCAGCCGGTCGGCAAGATACTCGAAGCCCCACTCGATGATGTTCCAGATGCCTCTGAGTTGGAGTTTCATGGTCGCTACGGGCGGCTTACTTGACAGTGCTAGTGTCCCACGCAATTTTGGCTTCACTGAAGCCGGCATTACTGGCGGCGGCCAGGGCGGCTGTGCTCTGGCTGTGTAGTGCGTCGCCATCGCCTCGGATGAGAACCTTGCGCTCGGGGTTTTCCTTAAATTCCATTTCCAGCGAGTCGCGGAGTTCCGGCAAGGTAAGCGTCTCGGTCCGCACAATGTAGGTGCCGTCCTTGGTGACGTTGATCACATAGGGGCGATCCTTGCTGCTGATGGACGAGCCACCATGGCGCGGCAGCTTGATTTGCTCCTCGCGTTCCTGCGCTTGGAAGGTGGTGGTCGCCAGAAAGAAGATAATGAGCGTGAAGAGAATATCGATCATCGGGGCCACGTCCAGACCCGATTCCTCCACGGCTGGGGCTTCGATCATTTTCATCTCACTCGGCGCTGTGTGCCGGTTGCAGGGCATCCGGCGGTACGGCGGCTTCTTGGGTTGTTGTAGTGGACCCCCTTTGGCCGCCAGAGGTGAATGCTTCCAAGAATACCTTGGAATGTCGATTCAAATTAACACCAATTTCGTCCACCCGCCGACCCAGCCAGTGGTACAGGAGGAGGAAGGGAATCGCCACAGTCAGGCCCGTGGCGGTGGTGACCAATGCTTCGTAGATGCCGCGTGAAAGAAGCTCCACCTTGTCGCCACCAGCGCCAGCGATTTCCACGCTCTGGAACGAGGAGATCATGCCATACACCGTGCCCAGCAAGCCCAGCAGGGGCGCCACTGCCACCACGATCTGCAGCGGGCGCAAGCCTCGCTTCAAGGAACCCAACTGAATGGCTCCCTCGTTGACCAGCGCATCCTCCATGGCTGGCTTGCCGCCGCCAGACTCTTCCAGTGCCGCCTCACAAATGCGGGGAAAGGCCGCCTTGTCGCGCCGCTGAATTTCAGCCTCCAAGACTTCGTGCGCAGATGCCCCGGAGTCCACAAGATCACCCACCAATTTCTTGTCCTTGGTAGCATCGTTGGAAAACAGGATGACGTAGATTAGCGAACCCGCGGTATAAAATCCGTACAGCGCCAGCGCACCCAACGCCCACATCACCGCTCCGCCGGCCCTCACCAGATCCCACATGGATTTCTGGGTCTTGGTTTGGGTTTCCTCGCCGGGTTCAGTCTCCACCACCTCTGGTTGTGCCGGGGAAGCGTTGGTAGCCGGCGCGGCCACGATGTCCGTCGCCAGAAACAAAAGTGCCGCGCAATGCACGGCCACAAGGAAGTGGGATTTGATTTTTTCCATGTGCGGGATTTGCAAAGGCTCTGGCTAGAGGTTTTTTAACTCCTCGGCGGCGGCGTTGGCGGCGTTGGTATCTGGATACCGCTTGATCAGGCGCTCGAACTGTTCGCGCGCCCTGTCTTTTTTGTCCTGCCGCAGCAGTGCCTGCGCCATCTCATAGGCCGCCTTGGACTGCCAGTCCGGGAAGGCATACAGCGCTTCCACCTTCGCAAACTCAATGATCGCCTTCTCAAATTCCTTTTTCTCGAAGTAGCATTCGCCGAGTAGAAACTGTGCGCGGGCACCGGTGTCATCCCTCACCCCCTCGGACACAGTCTTCTCATAAGCCGCGATGGCCTCCTGATAATTCTCCTCGTTCTGCATGGACCAGCCCATGCCAAGGTAGGCGGTGCGAACGAGCTCATGTTGCGGATTATCCTTGATGAATGACTGGAAGGAGGCATTCGAGTTTTTCCAATCCTCCAGCGCGCCAAACATCTGGCCCACGCGCAACAATGCCTGCTGCTGGAGCCGAAGCTGGCCCACGTCATTCGGCGGTGCCTTGGCCGCCAACGCAGCCTGATAATTGGCCAACGCGGCCTTGTACTCCGCGGCCTTGCCCGCATCTCCGCTCGCGGTAAGCGCCATGTTTCGGCGCGCCTCCCCTGCCTGCCACGCGGTGGAAACCACCAAGGCCGCGGCAGGATCCTCCAGCAAGCCTTCAAACGCCTTCGCCGAGGCCGGGTATTGCTTACGGCTGAACTGCACAATGCCCAGCCTGTAAAGGGCCAACCGGCGCAGATCCGGGTTGGGCTTTCCGGCCAACAACTTGGTCAAGCGCGCCACGGCGTCTTCACCGCCATTTTCGCCGCCTACCTCAAACTCCACTTCCGCCAATTCCAAAGCCACGTTGTTGGCCAGCCCGCTGTCCGCGTGTTGCTCCAGAAATGCCTTGTAATAGGGGATCGCCTCCGCGGGCTTGCCGGCCTCGCGCTGGCTCCATGCCGCCTGATAAAGCGCGCGATCGTGGATGGCCGAGTTTTTCGGGACAATGTCAAAACTCTTGATGGCGTCGTCCCACTTGCGAAGCTGCATCTGGGCCAGCCCCATGTTAAACGCCGCCTCATCGAGCTTCTCGTGCTCTGGAAATCCCGTCACAAACTGGCCCAAGGTCTGCGCCGAAGCGGTGAATTTGCGCCCCTCAAATTCAGAAATGCCTTGGTAAAGCCGGCACAACGGAACCAATCGATGGTTTCCCCCCGCCTTGGCCAAACGTTCCCCAAGCGCCTCAAAACGGGCCGCCGCCGCCGCCGGACGCTTGTTGTCCAGTTCCGTCCACGCCAGATAATAGTCGCCATCAGCCTTTAACGGATGGTTGGCGGGAATCTTCGCCAGCGGCTTTTGAGCCTCATCAAAACGGCCAGCCTCGTAATGGATGATCCCCAGCTTCAGCCGAGCGCTGGGCAGGTGCGGACTACCCGGACACTTTGCATCCAGCAACTCATAGGCCGTGATTGCCATCTCCGTGTCTGGCTTGCTCAAGTTGGAAAAGGACACCCCCGCGTTGTGCAGGGCCACATCGGCATTCAACGCGCCCTCATTGCCCTTCGCAAACTTCATGTACAACTCCGCGGATTTCCCCCAGTTCCGCATCCGGTGATAACTGTCGGCCACGAGGAACACCAACTGGTCAAACGCCGGATCCACCTCTTCCTTCATCAATGGCTCCAAGGCCTTGATCGTGGCCGCCCAGTTTTCCCGCGTGTGCTCCAAACGACCCACATAATACTGTGCCGTGTCCGCCATCTTATGCTGGGGATGCGTACGGGCAAATCCCCCGAACGTCTCCACCGCCTTCCCCAAGTGCTCCTTCTTCCCACCAAAGTAACTCTGATAATAGCACAACGCCTCATTGAAAGCCGCGTCCGGCCGCTTGGGGTTGGACCTGTATTTGTCGGCAAAAGCATTAAAATTCTCCGCCGCCGCCTCGAAACTCTTCAGGTTGTTCAGTCTCACGATCCCCAGCCGGAACAAGGCCTCCGCCGCATCATTGCCCTTCAATTCCGACGCTGCCTTGTATGCCACCGCCGCCGCCTCGAAATTCTCCAGCTGTTCCTGCGCCTCGCCCGCCAACACGCGTGTCCGTTGTTCCACGCCCGAGCCCTTTGCCAAGCCCTCAAATGCCTCGGACTTCCGCACCACCGATTTCCAGTCGCCCTGCAGATAAGTCGACTCCAGTAGGCCAATAAAAACATCCGCCGCCAGCGGCTTCTTCTTCTCGTTCTCCTTCTCTTCCAGCCAACTCTTCACGCTGGCACTGTCCCACTCGCGATCGATGAATCCTTTCTTGGCAAACCCCAGCGTCTTCAACGAAGCCTCAAATGCCGTCTCTGCATCCTTCGGCACTGCCGGCTGCTTGAGCATCAAGGCCTGCCCCAGATACAGGTTGGCCTCCACTTTGTCCGGCCCCTTGCTGCCCGTGGCCGCCTTCAATTCCGCGGCGGCCGAGGCATAGTCCTTCATGTTGAAATGGCACAAGCCCAAGCCAAAATGCGCGTGCCCCGCCAGCGTGTGGCGCGGATGTTTCTTGAAATATTCCTTGTACGCCGCCGCCGCCTGTTCCCAAAGGCCCAGGTTAAACAACCCCGCGGCCGCTTCGTAAGCCGCCTCCGCCTCACTGTCCTGCGCCCGCACCCCAGCTTGACCCGGCCCAAACACAAAACCAACCGCAGCCAGCACAACGGCCGCATGAACCCAAAATCGATCACCAAACATGACTTTCAACATAAAAAACTCCCATTCAAATCCACCGCGAAACAACTCCCCCCCGGCTGGATTGACGCCTTTAGGAAATCCTCAATTCAAGTGAAATCCGGCCCGCCGAGACAAGTCCACGCCCATTAGTCGGCACCACCCATTGTACATCAGCACTTTTCTATTCCAAACTTATTCACAAGCCGGAATCCCCCTGCTCTCCACACGCCAAAGCCACCTCCGGCAATTCCCTGCCCTCAACCGCGGCGCCATAACCAAAGCCCGCTCCCGCCAACTCCCCAACATCCACACACCCATTGCGGCGTCGATAAATGCCCGGCAAGACCGCGGCCTCCGCCGTCGATGCCTCCGGGTAAAACTGCATCGCATTAGTCTCCACCCCCATGATCGTTCCCACGTGCGCCGCCAATCGAACATGAGGCACCTGCGCCAGCATGGGATTGGTCAAGTCCTGCACCATCAACGTCATCCCGTGAGCCTTGGCCCAACAGGCACTCAGCAACGCGCCCGTCTGTGTCTTGCAGGTTTTCAAGGCCACCCCCGTCCAGCCCAACTGCCGCCCCAGCCGCACATGCTTCCAGTCATGCGCACTTTCATCCAGAAACAGCGGCTTGCGCGCGCTGCAACTGTGGGTATCGATCCGTTCCTTTTCCAGCTCATATGGAAAAGGCTGCTCCACGTATAACAGCATTCCATAAATACGCGGATGCTCCACGCAAAGCCGATCCAAGATTTCGTTCACGTAGGCCGGTTCGGTCACCGTGCAGTTGAAATCGGTTGTCAACCAGTCCACTCCATGTGCCACCGCGATCTCCCCCACCCTCGTCACCCGCTCATAGTCCCAGGCCGCGTCGTTTCCACGCAGCTTTATCTTTAAACATTTCAAGCCGTCCTCCTGAATCCAGTCGGCCAACAAGATCGGATATCCGTCCTCCGGTTCACTCCCTGTCAGGTCTTCCTTGCTCAGTGGATCCACTCCTCCCACCAAGTGCCATGCCCGAAGCCGGGCTGGTGGTGATGCCACCATGAAATCCGCCGGATGCAGTCCCTTGAACGAAACGGCCCCTTCCGCTTCCAGAAAATCCTCCAGCGACCGGCTCATGTGTTCCGCATCATACATCCCGTACACATCTTTCCCGTGGATTTTTCCAAATGCGTCGTGAAGTGCCTGGTCAAAAACCGAGCAACACACCAAGGCACCCAGCCAAGGCATCGGCTCCGGGCGCCCTTCATTTAATTCCGCCAAAAGACCGGGCAGCGCCTCATCAATAAAATCCTGCCCCACCTCCATTGCTTGCCCCCAGCAATCCCAGTCCGCCCAAGCCTGGGCCAGCTTCTTGCAAAGGGCACGCATCGCCTGATGGCGCTCCTCATAACCCAGCGTGCTCGGCCATACCCACGTCACGCTAAGGGGCGTTTCCCCCCAACCCACCGCCGTACGGCCATCCTTGCCCCGCACCGTCAGGCAGGCCCGGGCGCAGGTGACAAAGGTCACCGTTTCCCCCCCAAACTTTAAAGGCATGCGCGTGTGGACCGGCAGAAAATACAACCGCGCCCCAACGACTCGAATGTCTGTGGCCTTGCCCATTTGTCGCGACGATAAAAAAGCCGCCCGTGAGGAGCGGCGGGTGAAGGTCGTTGAAGCGGAATCTCGGGATTATGTCGAGCCTTCTTCGCCAGAGGTAACCAACTCCGGCTCCCGCTCCAATCGGTCTTCCGTGGAATCTTCCACCAGCTCATTTCGGCGACGGCCCCGCTGGGGCTGCCACTGCCGCACCCAAGGATAAAGCCGGATGCCCAGCCACAAGAGCACGCCAATCCCCGCCGCGATGGATCGCTTGCGCCATTTCATTACCGCCGCATGCTCCGGCGAAGATGCCATTTCCGCTTCCATCGCCACCGCCTCGCGCCGTTCCATTTCATCCCCAAACACCCGCGCTACCTCGCGCATGTAGTCCAGAGTCATGTCGCCAAACTCCTTCGCCTCTTCCGCCCGCCGCAAATAAAGGCGCGCCAGCCCCGGCTCTCCCGTAGCCTCATAAAAAATCCCCAAGTAAAGATCTGCATAAAACATTGCCCGCGCCAGTTCCCTCTCCGCGGGCTCTCCTGAACGGGCCGCCGCCAACACCCGGCCCGGCCGAAGTTCCCCCTTGAACATCGAGTAAACCTGCATCATCGGAATCCGCTTTTCCTCCTCCGAAACTTCCAGCATCCGCTCGCGCGCCGCCCCCAGCCCCGAGTGCCGTGCCACTGCTAGGAAATGCCAAGCTGCCGCCTCCGCATCATTGCTTTGCACCACGTCGTACCACTCAAATTGTTTTCGCGCTGCCTCATTGTCCCCCACGATCGCCTGCGCAATGCCCAGCGTGAAGAGATAGGGGGCCTGCGATGCGTCCTGTTGCCGCTCCACGAACAATTTCCAGTCCGAGATGGCATCCTGCAACCGCCCCGCCTTGAACTGTGCCCGTGCCCGCATGCGCAACAAGTCCAATCGATGCGGCGCATACTGATAACCCATCCCAAAATCCAAAACCGCCGCATCAAACCTTCGCAACCGGTCGTTCAGTTCTCCGCGAAAATGATACCCCACGAAATTCGTTTGATCCGCCATCACCGCCCGTGTGGCCAGACGCAACGCCTCATCCATGTCCCCCTGCAAAACAGCATCCCGCGATTGCCGTAAAAACTCTTCCTGCTCGGCGGAAACAATCACCTCCGCAGGATTCGGCCGACGTGTCTGCCCCAGCCCGGCACACGTCACCACCATCAGAAATAGAAAAAAGAACCCCCTCCTCACGCGCCCAGCCTAAAATCCGCTACCGCCCCGCGCAACCCAGACATATTCACATCACCAGCACCATTATTCCTTCTTCGGCACTTTCACCTTGTTTAGCACCGCATGCACCCGCGCCACGTCGCCCATGTAGCCGTGGTTATCCGCCACCGCCGCGGCGAGCCCGATGAATTTGTCGCGCAGCTTCAGCTCACCCGTGGCCTCATACCAAATGCCAAGATACAGATGTGCGTAAAACAACTGCCGTTCCAGTCGCGGTCCTTTCGCGGCGTCTGCCTTGGCCTTGGCGAGGACTTTCTCCGGCGTGCTTTTGCCGGCGAAAAGCGCATGCACCTCCATCATCGGAATGCGACCGTCTCCCACAATGGGAATGAGCTTTTTTTTCGCCTCCACAATGCCTTTCGCCCGCGCGAGGCACAGGAAATGCCACACGGCATTTTCCACGTCGTTCGTGTTCACCGTCTGATGCCGCTCGAACTGCTCGTAGCCTTTCTTGAATTCCTTCGTGTAATAATACGAAATACCGCGCATCCAATGATGCGGATCACGCCGCGGATTAAGTTTCAAATACGCATCAAAATCCGCCACCGACTCCTTTGCTTTCGCCAGCCGGAAATGACTCTCACCCCGTTCCTGATAAGCCTCGCCTAGGATTCCCTGTGGTGGTTTCAGTTCAATCACCCTGGAGAAATCCTGCACCGCCTTCGCGTGCATGCGCAGTGCCGAGTGCAGATTGCCCCGCAGCATATGGGTAAACGGATCCTTCGGTGCCATCTCCACCAGTTTCGCCGCCAGCTTCAGTGCCTTGTCATTTTGCCCCGCCGAATACGCTGTGCGCACCTCGCCCGCCAGCTTGCGCACCGCCGCGTCGTCATTGGCAAATCCTTCAATGTTTAAACCCATCGCAATTAACAAGATAATCAAAACCCGCTTCATGCCCCGAGGGTAAACATCTCCCAAACTGATGCAACTCCTTTGGGCGTGCCGCCAAGCGCGCTCCAAAATCCGTGACAAATCCGCCCCACCACCGTACCCCTTTGCGCCCATGCTCGCAGCCCTCCTTTGCACGCTTCTGTTCAGCCTTTCCGCCGTCACGGCAAGGCGAACCACTGAGTACATGGGCGGCACCGAGACCAACTTTGCACGACTCATCATTGCCCCACTCGTGCTCATGGTATTTGCGTTTTTGTTTTTTGAAAACGTCTCAGCTCATTTTCAGCCCAACATTTTCTGGCTCTTGTTCGCCAGCGGCGCCATCGGCTTTGGCTTGGGTGACATTGCCCTTTTTCAGGCCTTTCAACGGATCGGCTCGAGACTCACCGTACTCATCGTCCACTGCGTGGCCGTGCCATTAGCCTTAACCGTAGAATTTGGGTTGTATAAATTTGGTTACATGGAGAAATCCGCATTGACCTCACCATCACAAATCATCTTTGCCGTCATCATTCTTGCGGGTGTCACCATCGCGCTCGCGCCAAAGGAAAATCCTCATCTTGAAAAAAGTGGTCTCTGGAGCGGCATTGGCTGGGGGCTCATTGCCGCCTTCGGCCAAGGCATCGGTGCCGGCACAATGGTTCGTTTCATCACGGAGAAATATACTGAGTTCAACAAACTCACTGGAGACGAAGCTTTTCATGCCGGCCTCACCGTCGCTGCACAACGCCAACTCGGCGGCATGGTTTTCACCGGCCTCTGTCTCTGGGCCTTGCGCACTTATTTAAAGGGCAACCCCGCTTCCCCCAGCGCACGCGCCCTGACCAACCCCGGCAGCGACTGGACCGCCGGCCGCCGCTGGCTGCTCCTCAACGCCCTCGCCGGCCCCGCCTTTGGCGTCACCTGCTATCAATGGGCCCTCCTCAACAACCCCACCGGCGTAATCCTCCCCATCGTCGCCACCACTCCACTCGTGGTCATCCCGTTTGCCATCTATATGAAGGAGGAGAAACCAAGCTGGCGCTCGTTGGCCGGAGGAGTGCTGGCCGTGGCGGGCGTGGTGGGGATGGTTATGTGGACGCAGGCTTAATGAGCAATTTTCCAGTACCCCCAAGAGTCACACCGTGAGCCAACCAAGGATGAGACATCCCTCAAGCGCATGGTAGATCGGGGCTACAAAGCCTTCTGGGCGCGTCGCGGCAAGAAACCGCCCAAGGTCTCCCGCCACTACCTCGTCTACGGCGACGGCGATTGGCCGAGGAAGCAGTCAGGCGCGGATTAAAATCCGTTTAATTAAATGCGGGCGTTTAAAGACTCCATTGACGCCCGCCACGGCGCTGGTATCCTTCCGGCGATGAAAGCTCTGATTCTTTTGATGGCGGTGGTGTTGGTTGGTGGTTGTGCTTCTGGCAATAGCGCAAAAGCCAAGGCAGCGATTGAGTTAGCGATTCGCGAGGAGCTCAAGAAACCCACAGGCATACTCACCAAGGTGGATTATGAGAAGGTGACTGCGGTGAGCTTTCACCGCATGCAACTGACTGAGATTCCGGAGGTTCTGGAGAAACTCACGCAGTTAAAAGTGCTGGGGCTCAGGATCAATGAACTGACTGACATAAAGGGACTAGAGAAATCCAAACAGTTAAAGGGATTGGGACTTGGGCGCAATAAATTGACCTCCGTGAAAGGTCTGGAGAATCTCACAAATTTAGAGGCGCTGACTCTCGAAGATAATCAACTGACCTCCGTGAAGGGTCTGGAGAAGCTTCCGCAGTTATGGTTTCTGAGTCTCAGCAAAAATAAACTAACCTCCGTGAAGGATCTGGAGAAGCTCACGCAGTTAAAGTATCTGAATATCATGAACAACCCCGCCCTCACTAGGGCTCAGATTGATGAACTGAAAAAGGCGTTGCCCAAGTGCAAATCCACAGCGGCGTCAGCAATAGAGCTAGTCGTAAAGAAAAACCACGCCCGCCGATCGTGCCACCGAAACCCACCCTCCGCGGCGAGTCCGCTGGAGCCGACCAAAACTAACGCCCCTCCTGCCTCAAGAGCCCCATTGACGCCCGCCACGGCGCAGGTATCCTTCCGGCCATGAAATCTCTCTTACTCGTGCTGGCGGTGGTGTTGGGCCAATCCGTCTTGGCGGCGGATAAGAAGCCACTCATTACCAACCCCATTGTTGAGAAGGAGATTCGTAGGTGGGCCGAGAAACCCACAGGCGAACTCACCGAGGCGGATTTGGAGAAGGTGACCCGCCTTTACTTGCGGGGCCCCAAAATCACCGACGCGGATCTCAAGGAGGTGGCCAAGTTGCAGAACCTCAAACACCTTATATTGGACGACACCAACATCACCGACGCAGGCCTCAAGGAGGTGGGCAAGTTGCAGAAGCTTGAAGCGCTTAGCTTGGCGCGCACCAAAATCACCGACGTGGGTCTCAAGGAAGTGGCCAAGTTGCAACAGCTCAAAACGCTTTGGTTGAACGACACCAAAATCACCGACGCGGGCCTCATTGAGGTGGCCAAGTTGCAACAGCTCAAAGAGCTTAACTTGGCCCGCACCAAAATCACCGACGTGGGTCTCAAGGAGGTGGCCAAGTTGAAGCAGCTCACACGGCTTTACTTGACCGGCACCACCATCACCGACGCGAGTCTTAAGGATATTGCCAAGTTGAAGCAGCTCACACGGCTTAACTTGGCCCGCACCAAAATCACCGACGTGGGCCTCAAGGAGGTGGCCAAGTTGAAGAAGCTCAAATCGCTTTACTTGACCGACACCCAAGTCACCGACGCGGGTCTCAAGGAGGTGGCCAAGTTACAGGAGCTCTTGGGACTTAACTTGTCCTCCACCCAAATCACCAAAGCGGGTGTGGCTGAATTACAGAAGGCGTTGCCCAAGTGCAGAATCGTCAGCAACGCCACCCAGTAACCCCCTAACGCCCCTCCTGCCTCAAGAGCTTCTTGTACTCCTCGAT
>CEVA01070580.1_pt1 | contig 27000 bp, 29 predicted proteins | sample 361521 | NCBI WGS metagenome assembly CEVA01 (sample SAMEA2622823, study PRJEB7988) | marine metagenome | isolation source: saline water (ENVO:00002010), including
AAATTTACATAAATTTATGTCAAAAGTATTTATTTTCAAATATTTATATAATATGATCTATTTAATGTTTAATTATTGCATACATTCATTAATATTTGCTATCCTCGTAATTCAGGAGGCTTAAGCGGAGTGGACGACTATTTTCGTCAATATGGCTTAATTGGTATTCTTGTAATTGTATCCCTTGTAATACCTATATCTATGCTAATGGGCTCTAGATTATTATCATGGATAGGTATACGTCCTGCATTGCCTGATTCTGTGAAACAAAGTATCTATGAATGTGGATTTGACTCTGAAAAATTTGAATGGAATCAATACAATTTTCGTTTCTATACTTTTGCTCTTTTATTTGTAGTATTTGATCTCGAAGTTGTCTTTCTATTTCCCTGGGCAGTTGCCTTTGGAGTATTATCTCTAGAATTTGGATTATTTATATTAATTGAAATGATTGTCTTTATAGTTATATTAATGGTTGGGTGGATATATGCCTGGCGTAACAATGACCTCAAATGGGAATAAGAAAATTTAAGGAATAAACAAATTATGGAAAAAAACACTCTACATTCACAAACTCTCCACTTAGATCAAAAAGAAGGAGCCTATGTAAACGAGCTCAAATCATCTCGTACTCTGCCAATAAATGCTCCTTTTCTAGAAGTTCCTGAAGGATTAGACGGAAATGTAGTTGTTTCTTCAATTAATACCATTATTGATTGGGCACGTAAGGCTTCGTTATGGCCTTTATCTTTTGGCCTTGCCTGTTGTGCATTTGAAATGATGGCTAGCGCAATGGGCCGTTTCGATCTTGCACGTTTTGGAGGAGAAGTTTTTCGAGCATCTCCTCGACAAGCAGATTTAATGATTGTAGCAGGAACTGTTACTTGGAAAATGGCACCAGCTATAGAAAAGATATATAAACAAATGCCAGAACCAAAGTGGGTAATATCTATGGGGGTATGTGCTACAAGTGGTGGACCATATTATGAATCATATAGCGTTGTACCTGGTATAGATAAAATAATTCCGGTGGACGTATATGTTCCCGGATGTCCTCCTCGTCCAGACGCGCTCTTATATGGCATAATGCAATTACATGAAAAAATAATGAAATATTCACCAAGGCCTCTATAAAATTAATAACCTATGACTATAAATTTATCTACAACTACATTAATTGACAAAATAGCGCAAGATCTAGGATTTACCGAGATTAGCAATCTTACCGATTCAATTTTAATTAAAAATAAAGAGTTAATTTCTATAGCAACATTTCTGAAAAATACTCCTAAGTTCGATTTTCAAATGTTAGTATCAATTACTGCAGTCGACTATATTGAATATTTTGAGATTGTCTATCACCTCCTATCTATCCAACATAACCAAAGAGCTATACTCAAACTACGTTGTTACGACAGAGAGTCCCCATCAGTCCCATCTGTTGTCACAATTTGGCCCGGTGCAGAATTACAAGAACGTGAAATTTGGGATTTAATGGGAATTCAATTTACTCAACACCCTAATATGAAACGCATTTTATTGTGGGAAGACTTTAAAGGACATCCACTAAGGAAAGATTATTTAAGATAAATTATGCCTATTAAAACTGAACCAACTATAATTAATCTTGGCCCCCAACATCCTAGTACACATGGTGTATTCCGTCTTAGAGTTTCATTTGATGGAGAAAAAGTTATTAACGTAGAGCCTGTCTTTGGATACTTACATAGAGGAACTGAAAAATTAGCTGAAGAAAGAACCTTTACGCAGATTGTTACACTAACAGACCGCCTAGATTATGAATCTAGTATGACAAATAATTTAGCATATGTTGAAGCTGTAGAACTCCTAGCCAACGTTTCTGTACCAGAAAGAGCACAATATCTGCGAGTTCTTGTATCTGAGCTTCAACGCATAGCTAGTCACCTCATATTTACAGGATTTTTCCTTCAAGAATTAGGTGTTTTTGGAACATTGTTAATGTACTGTTTCAGAGAACGAGAAAATGTCTTGGATTTATTTGAGATGTTATGTGGGGCTCGTATTACAGTCAGCTATATGCGACCAGGTGGAGTAACTCAAGATGCCCCTCCTGAATTTTGGAAAAATCTTGACGATTTATTAAATAAATTACCACAACTTTTAGATGATCTAGAAAATTTAATCACTGATAATGAGATTGTGCTTGCTAGAACAAAAAATATAGGTATTTTGTCTCCTCAAAAAGCTATTGATTCATCAGTTACGGGTCCGATACTTAGAGCGTCTGGTATTGAATGGGATATTAGAAAAGCAAACCCATACGAAGCATATGACAAAATGGATTTTAATATTCCTACTGGTTCAAATGGAGATTGTTTTGATCGTTATTTAGTCAGGATTAAAGAAATCAGAGAAAGTATTAATATTATAAAACAGTGTATCAAATCTATACCCAAAAAAGGACCTATTAAAAATTCTGAAGTACCATTTTTCCTACGTCCTGAATCTGGCGAAGTATACTCGTCAATAGAATCTCCTCGAGGAGAACTAGGATTCTATTTAGTTAGTGATGGTGGTATTGCACCATATCGATGCAAAATTAGATCTCCGTCGTTCATAAACCTTACGGTACTCAAGCCTCTCTTAATTGGGTGGAAAATGTCAGATCTAGTTGTAATATTTGGAAGTTTAGCTGTGAATATGGGTGAGGTTGATAGATAATTTACAATGACACAAGATTACATCTTTGGGTTCAACACGCTATATAACTTTTTTTTCGAAATAATTACAAATACTATCAATTCAACTATAGTCTCTTGGATTTTACCTAACTTTAGCTTCAATCCAGGCTGGATTGCATATATATTATCTGCGTTAACTATAAGTTTTCTTATTTTTAATGCTGCTCTAATGGGTGCGGCAGTCTACACATGGTTTGAACGAAGAATAATGGCTAAATTCCAAGGTAGATACGGTCCAAATCGTTGGGGGCCTTTTGGTTTATTGCAACCTATAGCTGACGGCATAAAATCGATTACTAAAGAAGATATTATCCCTACTGGTGCAGATAGGGTCGTCTTCACTATAGCTCCAATTGTGATGATGATTCCAGGATTATTAGTATTCGCTTTTATTCCAGGACATATTAATAGTATGCTTGGCAAAATCAATGTAGGTATTGCATTTGTATTTGGCGTAACTGGAATGAATACTATTGCAGTTATCATGGCTGGATGGGCTAGCCGGAATAAATATGCAATGTTTGGTGCAATGCGCTCAGCTGCAATGCTAATCACTTATGAAGTTCCAATGGCTCTAGCTATTGCTGGAGTAATATTATTATCTGGATCAATGTCTTTTAATGGAATTATTGAGGCTCAGAAAATTCCATTTATAGTTACTCAACCTATTGCTTTTTTGGTTTATATGATATGCGCAACTGCAGAAATGAGTAGAGCTCCTTTTGATATGATTGAAGCTGAATCTGAACTAGGCGGTGGCTATCATACTGAATATAGTGGGATGAAATTTGCTATCCTCCAAATATCAGAATTTATGGCACCTATAGTTCAGTCCGCACTTTGTGTAGTACTATTTCTAGGAGGATTTAATGGACCAGATTTCATACCAGGAATATTATGGATATCTTTAAAAATAGTATTAGTCTTATTTATACTACTCTGGACAAGATCTACGTGGCCAAGATTAAGAGTTGACCAAATTATGGAATTAGCATGGAAATATTTATTACCATTAGCATTACTAAATATTTTGCTTATAGCTACTGAAATGACTATATTTGATATCACTCAATCGACATCTTTATGGATTATGGGAATTATTAATTGGGCAACCATATTATTTATATTAGCCTTCTTAAGTTTGTTCAAAAACTTTAATAAAAAAACAGTGCAACAAAAATATTAAAATGAGTAAGAAATTAATAAATTATAATATAATTACTAAGAGGATTTTTTAAATGTTTGGATTTGGACTTCTAAAAGCTTTATGGGTCACAATAAAAAACTTCATATTACCAAGCAGATTTAATGCATATCAATATCCAGATAGAAAATTAGACCCTGTATCACTAGCACAAAAAGAACAAAAAAACTTTTTCTTATTCATATTACAATCTCCAATAAAAGTTTTAAAATCATTAATGGGATTAATTAGTAATAAAGAATATGTCCCCCGGAATCCGAGGTTTCGTGGGCAAGATTTTAAATGGTATATTGAAAGATGTACTGGATGTGCAAGTTGTGCTAAATATTGTCCACTAGGTATTATCGAAATTCAAACATCTTCAAGTCATGACAGAGTGACAGAAGGAGAAAAATACAATATCGATGTTTTTGATATTGATATAGGTAGATGTATGTTTTGTGGATTATGTGTCGAAGCATGTCCATATGATGCCCTTCATATGGGCAGCGGATTCGAAGAGGCAACATACAGCAGAAATAATTTAATTATTAATGTTGAAACCCTTAAATCTGCACCTAAAAAACCCAGTACATGGTTTAGACCCCAACTTGAGGCTCAGGGTTACAATCCCCAAAAAGACAAAGAGGTTCCTTGGAATGAAGTTGGTAGACACGTCACACTCAATAAAACAGAACAAGGAAACAGGTGGATACGTAAATCATGATTTTGGGAACAACAATGGACTCTAATCCAGTAATAAATATTGTCTTCTTCATGTTATCTTTGATGACAATTATTGTTGCTTTTGGTGTAATTAGGTCAACAAATATTTTTCGAGCCGCATTGTTCTTAATGTGTTCTTTCATTACAATAGCCGGCTTACTGATACTCCTAAATGCAGAATTTTTGGCTGCCATACAAATCATACTAAATATAGGTGCTGTATCAGTTTTAATATTGTTTTCAATTTTATTATCAAAAAATGTGGAAAAGGGAAATCCTTCAAATCAGTTCAAGTACCAATTTTTATCTCTAGTAGTAATCATTCCTATAATTTTAATTGCATGTATTTCTTTTATACACACTTGGATACCTGACACTACTAATTCAACAACTACCATTTATCCAAGTTCAATAGTAGAAATGGCTAGAACAATGCTCCAACGCTATGTTTTACCATTTGAAATCGCATCAATTTTGCTCTTGTCTGCAATGATTGGAGCTTTATCCTTAATAAGAAAAAGGTGAAATATATTTATGTCACTTAACTCAGTACTTTTACTTGGAGCAATATTATTCGCCATTGGCTTGTATGGTGTAATGGTTAAACGTAATGTAATTACTATTTTGATGTGCTTAGAATTGATGTTTAGCGGTGTCATACTTAGTGCTGTAGCATTTTCTCGATATATTCCTATAGAGCTTTCTTCAGAAAGTAATACCTCTTTTATTTTAGATGGTCAAATATTTGCACTTTTTATCATGGCCGTAGTTGCCGCAGAAACGACAGTAGGCGTAGCTCTAATTATTTGTGTTTATCGTGAATCAAAAACCCTCTTTTCAAGTGACATCTCTAATTTACAAAACTAAAAATCATACTATGAGAAAATTAAATAAAGGTACCTGTTATGTGGACTGAATATAAGAAAGTTTCAACTTTAATTACAGCTGAAATGTGGAAAGATATGCTTGAAAGTGAAGGATTACCCACAAAGATTATACCCGAAACCAATATATTAGATTGGAGCGAACAAACTACTTTTACAGTAATGGTTCCTAAAGGAAGAGAACATGTTGCTAATGAAATTATCAGGAAACTATAAAGAATGATACTTAAAACCATAAAGTACAGAGTACAATTATGAATACTGAACTAATAATTTGGTCGATATTCGGACTACCTTTAGCATCTTTTATAATTATTTCTTTAGGAATACGTGGCTTCGTTCCCAACCGACCTCTTTTAGCCCCAATCTGTTCTATAGGGACATCTGTACTCAGTTTTATTTTGTCTCTATATATTCTTGTCCAATATTCATCAATTGACACTAATATAAGCTCACACTCCATAATAAATATGTCTGGACTTACATTATCTTTTGGTATCCTTTTAAATCCCCTTACAGTCGTAATGTTAGTTGTTGTAACTGTTGTTAGTATTTTAGTGCAATTTTATTCTGTTGGTTACATGCGTAAGGACCCAAGCTTTATCAGGTATTTTGCATATCTTTCTTTATTCACTGCCTGTATGTTAGGTATAGTCATATCAAGTAACTTAATTCAATTATTTATATTTTGGGAATTGGTTGGATTATGCTCATACCTATTAATTGGTTTCTGGCATTATAAACCATCAGCATCCTATGCCGCTAAAAAAGCATTTATTGTAACAAGAATAGGGGATATAGGATTTTTGATCGCCATATTAGTCGTTGTTTCTGTTCAAACTAACCTAGAAAATTCCAATAACATTTTAGACTTACCTAACTTAATTACAGCGATTTCTAATGGTGTTTTCTCCTCAAATCAAATTACAATAATTTCTTTAGGATTACTAGCTGGGGCAATTGGTAAATCTGCACAATTCCCTCTACATGTATGGCTTCCTGATGCTATGGAAGGTCCTACCCCTGTTAGTGCATTAATCCATGCAGCAACTATGGTCGCAGCTGGTGTTTTTCTTATTGCCAGATTTTTCCCTGGCATACACTCTTCAATTCCAGACATTATGTTTCTCATAGCCTGTATAGGTTCATTTACTGCACTAATTTCTGCCTTAATGGCACTAGTGATGAATGATATAAAACGAATCTTGGCATATTCAACTATAAGTCAACTAGGATTTATGTTCGCAGCGGTTGGATTTGGAGCATGGGGTGCTGCCATTTTCCATCTAGTCACACATGCATTTTTTAAAGCACTGCTATTCCTTCTCTCTGGAAATATCAGTCATGGTATTCCAACCCATTCTTTTGATTTACGTAATATGGGACAACTGCGTACAAAAATGCCATTTACATTTATAGCAATGTTATGTGGAGCATGTAGCCTTGCCGGGATTTTCCCTTTTTCAGGATTTTGGAGTAAAGATGAAATTCTTGCTGAAGCATTATCAAATCAGCAATACTTAATATTTGGAGTACTACTAATCACAACATTTATTACTTCAATATATATTTTTAGAATAATTCATTTGGCCTTTCTAAACCCTAAGAAGCAAATGAAAGGACAACAAGTACCAGAAAAGGCTCACGAAGCTAATTGGATTATGAACATTCCTATTCTGTTACTATCTATTGCTGCTATCGGAATCGGCGTAATTATTAATTCACCTATTGATCTTGGATTAATAAATGCACATATGTTTTCATCATTTATTGGTGCCCATGTACATGATCTCAATATTCAACTAATGATCATATCTACAATTATTGGTATTTCAGGATTTATTATCACTTTCTGGTATTATAACTATCCTATTTCAATACCATCTGTATTAAAAAATTACTTACTAAAAATTAATAATGTAATTACCAACAAGTATTATATTGACATAATATATGAAAAGTATTTTATGATGAAATTCATTTATTCATTTTTAGCAAACTTTTTACATAAAATTGATGAAAAGTTAATTGATAATACTGTTAACCAGATCGGAGCAACTGTTAAAAACTCCAGTCATATAATTAAGCAAATTCAAAATGGACAGATGCAAGTATATGCTGGATTTACTTCAATAGGTGTTCTTATATTTTTTGTAATGTTTATTATTTTTATAAGGTAACTAGAAAGATATACTCTCTATGGGAATTTTAACTTTACTAATACTAACACCTCTCATTGGTGCCCTCTTAGCAATCCTGCCATTTACAAAAAATAACTATGCAAAATACATTGCAGTTATTACATCAATCATCGTTTGTATATTAACATTTTTGGTTTTTGTTAGCTTTGATTCATCAGATAAAACCCAGCAATTCCAGCTTCAAGAGAACATAATAAATGCTTTTTCCGTTGCTCCTTTAAACCTCAATTATCATCTAGGAGTTGATGGAATAAGCTGTATTATGATTTTACTAACAGGTATTTTAGGAATACCTTCAGTTCTTGTTTCATGGAATATAACTAATAAACCAAAACAATATTTCTTTTGGTTACTTATACTTCAATCATCCCTTTTTGGTGTGTTCTCTTCACTTAATATGCTCTTATTCTTTATTTTTTGGGAAATTGAATTAATTCCAATGTTCTTCCTAATATCAATGTGGGGATCTGGACTTAGACGTCATTATTCAGCTATGAAATTTTTAATCTTCACTTTTGGCGGTAGTGCATTTATCTTAATTGGATTACTTGTACTTGCATTTTCTGGACATTCTCTAGATATGAGTGAACCGATCTATAAAACAACTCAGACACTCATACCTTTATCAGCATTATGTCTGATTTTCTTCCTAGGTTTTGCAGTGAAGTTACCAGTTTGGCCTCTCCATACATGGCTTCCCGATGCACATTCAGATGCACCTACTGCAGGCAGTATGATGTTAGCTGGAATTCTTTTAAAATTAGGGGGGTATGGTTTATTAAGAATTTGTATCGGTCTCTTCCCAGATACTATTGATACATGGGCATTGCTATTCTTTATATTAGGCCTAATTAACTTACTGTACGGAGCATTTGTAACAATGAGGCAGACTGACCTCAAAAGATTAATTGCATATAGCAGTATAAGTCATATGGGTTATGTTTTAATAGGATTTTCTTCTATTGCCACAAATTCATCTATAGGTGCAACTGGTGCAACTTTACAAATGTTCACTCACGGAACTATAACAGGTCTTTTATTTCTATTAGTCGGATTAGTTTATGAAAAAGCTAAAACACGTTCAATTTCTGAACTCGGGGGATTAGTTAAACGTATGCCACGTATAACTTCATTATTTATGCTGGCTGGGCTAGCATCTCTAGGATTACCGGGTACAAGCGGCTTTGTATCAGAATTACTAGTATTCATTGGTGCATTTAATTATATGAAAATAGGAACAATTATAGCCACTATTGCCATCATCCTTACTACAGGTTACATGTTATGGATGATTCATAAAACTATGTTTGGGCCTCCTATGGAACGCTTCGATAAAATAAATGATGCTACTGACAGAGAACTAATAGCTGCATCCATACTAGGAATTCCTATATTAGTTATAGGAATTTACCCACAAATAATTATTGAATACCTTGATCTAAGCTTGGCTTTATTTTAATTTTTTTGAATCAAAAGGAAATAACAATAACATAAATGGGAACACAAGAATTATATTTACTATCACCTGAACTTTTAATTGGGTGCTTTGCCTTATTTATCATAATACTTGGCACAATATTTAAATTCACAAAAATAACATACTTAATTGCCATCATCGGTACTGTTGCTTCTCTATGTACATCAATTTATTTATTGTTAACATCTGAATCTCAAATAATTCTTTATAATAGTTATTCTCTAGATGACTTTAGCTTATTTCTAAAAACACTAATTTTTGCTTCACTTTTAGTAGTATTGATCATGTCAATTAGTAAGAAAAATGACATCATATCATCTCATAGTGAATATATTAGCCTTTTATTCTTCTCTGCCCTCGGTTTATCCCTACTGGTTTCTTCTGTCGAACTAATTACTATCTATATTTCAATCGAACTTGCCACCATCCCATTATCAGTTCTTGCCGCATTTCATACAAATAAAAATGCATCTGAAGCTGGTTTGAAATTCCTAATTATGGGTGGAATAAGTTCTGCTATTATGCTATATGGTATGGTTCTTCTTTATGGATTAACAGGATCACTTACTTTAGATGGAATATCATCGACTCTTGCATCAACTAATAATGTTGCCTACACAGAATCTATACTTTGGGGTTTATCTCTCCTATTAATATTAGCTGGTATTGGATTTAAAATTGCTACAGTTCCTTTCCATATGTGGGCTCCAGACTTTTATCAAGCGGCACCAACTCCAGTTACAACTTTTATTGCTACCGCAAGCAAAGTTGCAGGATTTGCAATACTTATTCGGATATTAGTCAATATATCCAGTATCTCTACATCATCTTTCGCAATAGAATTATCTCAAAACTTAAGTTTAATTTTAGCAATTCTTGCAATCGCTACGATGGTAGTAGGGAATATTTCTGCTATTGCTCAAAAAGATATTAAACGTTTACTTGCTTATAGTTCGATAGCTCACGCAGGATATATTTTAATTCCTATCGTTGCTATAGGGTATATGAATACAACAAATACTATTACAGATATTCTTTCTGCTATAGTATTTTATCTTGTTGCATCTCTTCTGATGACAGGAATAGCATTCATTTGCATAAATATAATTACACAACAAAAAAATGGAGCAGATATCTCCTCATTCAACAAACTAGGATATCGTAACCCACTTATAGCAATCGCTTTGACTCTATCCCTAGTATCTTTAATAGGATTACCTCCTACTGCAGGATTCATTGCAAAAATATATATATTTGGTGTCGCTATAAAATATAATCTACTGTGGCTTGCCATAATTGGGGTTATTAATAGTGTGATTTCTGCATATTATTATCTTGGAATCATCAAAGCTATGTATTTCAATGAAGATAATGATACCAAAACAATAATAGTCCCCAAAGAAATTAGCTTAATTTTAATCATCATGTCTGCAGCACTTGTAATAATAGGTGTTTATCCCAATATATTATTGGATTTAATAAAACCTTTCGTTTAAACTGTTATATTCAGATATAAAACAATACAAAATAGTGCAAAGTACTCCTAAAATCAGTAATATACAACTATATCCATTACAATTAATAAACAATCATGACTACAAAAAAAGAATTAACAATTAAAACCATTGGATTAGTATATAATTCCAAAAGTATAGAATCTAAAAGACTTGCAGGTTCTATAAAATCCAACTTATCTCTTGATTCTTGGATTTGTTCTTCTATTGAATTAGAAAAAAATACCAACTTGTTTAAAAATACTGATTTGGTCATTGTATTTGGTGGTGACGGAACTATTCTTCGTGTCGCAGAGTACACATCCCTTCATACATCTTGCACTGCAAATATTCAAAAATCTATACCTATTTTAGGAATCAATATGGGACGAGTCGGCTTTATGACAGAAATTCAAATCAGCAAAATATCCGATAAATCAATACTATCAACTATTAATTCATACATTGAGAGAATGTCATTATCAAATTTATGTCAATTCGAAGATCACCGCAGTATGTTACAAATTGACATAAATGGTGAATCTTTAAAAGATAATGTTTTAAATGATATCGTCGTAACAAGACATATGAATGCTAGTTTAGTTGAATTATCTGTTTCAATTAATAAATTTCACTTAGGCATCTACCGCTCTGACGGATTAATCATATCTACTGCTACAGGAAGTACAGGATATTCTATGTCAGCAGGTAGCCCTGTGATACATCCACAATCAAAAGACTTCTTACTACAACCCCTAGTTCCACATATGAGCTCTAATTCAGCAATTGTTGTTCCACAAGATGCTTCTATAGAAATTGAAACATCAAACCAAGATTTACTTGTTAGCTTAGATGGATTCCGAAATAAAATATTAAAACCATATTCTCAAATTAGCATCAAAAGAAGTACACATATAACTACTTTCTTACGTAAATCTAATCAATTCTATGAACGTATAGGTGCATTTCTGGGATTACCAAACTCTTCTGAAAATTTCTCTAAGACTCTTTCAAAAACTTCAAATTAATATTCCCCAAATTTGTATTATAAGAAACTAATGCAACCAGAAAAATGTTTAAAAACCACAACTCGTTTTAAGGGAGATTCTTTAACTATACGTGAAGACTTAGTTCTCTTACCTTCAGGGATTCAATTTCAAAGAGAAGTTATCGAACATAGTTCTTCTGTAGTAATCTTACCGATAGATGCATCGAATAACATATTACTTGTAAAACAGTATCGCCATGCTATAAAAGAATTCACATTAGAAGCTCCTGCTGGAGGAATCGATCAAAATGAATCACCTTTAGATGCAGCAAATAGAGAATTAGAAGAAGAAACTGGATATCACTCAAACTCACTAAAATTCTTAGGAACTTTTTGGTCTAGTCCAGGATATTGCAACGAGATCTTACACGCTTTTATTGCTCAATCATTAATCCCAATTAAATCACGTCAGGAAATTGATGAATCAATAATACTTAAAAAAACACCTATTCAAGAAATTTCTGTTTTGTTAAGAAAAAACAAAATCAAGGATAGTAAAACTATATCCATAATTACTCTTGGATTAATGCACCTAGGCCTATCTAACGAAACATGATATAAACTCAGCCCTCATAGTATGCTAACCCTAAAATATTAGGACCAGAGTGTGCAATGGTTGTAGCATTAAACTGCCCTAACTCAACACTTCTTGTATTCAATCTATCCCTTACTAAATCTGCCAATTTCAATCCATCAATCCGAGATTTTCCATATAGTACCAAAACATTTAATTCAGATTCCCCAACCTCATTTCTAATTAATGATGTAAGTCTTTCCATCCCTCGTTTTTTTGTTCGAACCTTACTAGCAATAGAAATATTATTCTGAAAGATTCGAAAAATAGGTTTAATCCCTAATATACTAGAAGCCATATATGCAAATTTAGGAATACGTCCACTACGCCAGACATAATACATTCCATCTAAATATCCAAACATACCAAGAGACAAATTAATCTCTTTTATAGTATTAAGTAAATGAGTAATGCTTCCTCCCTGACGTGCAATTTCTAGTAATTTCAAAACAATTAAACCTAAACTACCAGTTGCTGCTTGAGAATCTACTAAAGTAATTTCATGTATACCAGGTATATTTTTTGCCTCATTTACTGCCATTTGTGCTGCACTATATGAGGCACTCAATTTACTAGAAAGTGGAATACACAAAATTGAAGTATACCTCTTTGGAACTCGCATAAATGTCTCTAAGAAACGACTGGGAGAGGGCGCAGATGTTAAATAATTTGTCTTAGGACATTTGTTCATAAACTCAACCATTTTACCTGTACTTATATTTATTTGATCATAATACTCTTTCCCATTAATATTTATAGTATTCGGAACTAAAAATAATCCCTGAGAATGAATACATACAGGTTTTCCATTCTTAATAAAAGGTTTTTCATAACTAATATGATCAGGTAACGCAATACTTGTATCTGAAATTATAGCTATTTTCTGTATACTCACTATTTTAAAATAACAAAACGTAAGGAATTAATAAATTCTTATTTATGTATAAATTCAAGTATATGTATCTAATATATACTTTTTAAATTATATGATATTCAAGTAGGATAGTAAGTAATACCTGATTATAATCAGTCGATAATTAAGGAGAGAGTACATGATAACTGGAATAATTCCGCAAACTGGTAGACAATGTTATGCTGCACTCAACAAGTTTAGCCAATTAACAAACAATGATTTTACTCACGCAATAAATATTTTAAATCAATCCAAAAGTATCAGTACATCTTCTCTCAATGAATCCCATAAAAAACTTTCAGGAATTAGCGAAAACCAAAATATTTTTACTCTACGTCCTGATAGAAAACGAAGTGATAGACCATATAGAATTGCATTTTTAGGAATGGATATGAACTTAAATGGAATAAATGTACGTATAGAGGGAGACGAGCCTCATAACTGTTCTTCATTAATCAGGCTATCTTTGGCCCATTTTGCTATTGTAGGATTTGATGAACTACTTGTGATGATGGGAACATATTTAAACCCCCACAAAAGAAACTTAAAAGATTGGAATTTATTTAATGATAGTATCGGCTATCAGGATGAAAATCATACTACTTCAACTGATATAAGAATTGCTGGTTCAGCAGAACTGATGAATAGTAGTGGCCTCCAAGATTTTGTCGGTTTGTTTCCAATTTCAGCTAACCCATTCACTATGGATCAAATAACCGAAAAACTTAACACTAAAAGTAAAGTGTTCATTAATGGCAGATATGAAGGTATTATCAGTAATTATTATGAACAAATTATACCTGAACCAGTATCTAATGTTGAAGATGCAGTTATGAACGAACAAGGAACCATCGGATTTGAAATTGTACAAACTGGGAAAACTATTAATTCAAAAAATTTATTTATTTTTGGAAAACCTGCATATATTTCTGAAAGTTTGCTAATCTATGATTTTGGAAAACATCAAAAAGAATCTGATTTACAAAAGGTAATATCAAAAATATCTCCTGAAAAATATAATGCAGTAGGGCGGGTTTCAAATTTACGTAAATGGTACAAACATTTATCAGAAAATTTATCCAACCAATGGATTGGTAAACCAAACATTGATTATTTCTTACCAGGATAAACTTAATTCCTATTTATAACATAAACTATGTAGACAAATACTAATCAACCTAAGGATTTTCAAGTGCCTAACCTTGCTACACATATCACATTTGCTAATGAACTGAATAAATCAGAAAATTTGATTGATAATCATGATAAAGGTATCTATTTATTAGGTTCTACAGCTCCCGACATCAGAGTATTAACTAAAGAACCTCGTGAAAAATACCATTTTGTTTCATTAAATTTTGATAATATTGGAGATGGTATAAATAATATGATGAAACAATTTCCTGTGCTACAAAATACTCCACAAACAAATCAATTAAAGTCTTTTCTAGCTGGATATTTTTCTCATTTAGTTTTAGATGAAACCTGGATTACAAAAATCTTCAGACCATTATTTGGACAAGATAGTAATTTCAAAAATAATATTTATGGGAGGATCTTAGACCGTGCTATTCAATTAAAACTTGAGGAAGAAGCAAGATTGTCATTTCCACCACTACTAGAACTAATAAAAAATTCCACCCTCATTGATGATATCCCTTTCATTGATAGCATTATTTTAAAACAATGGCAATCTTGGGTTGTTAATTTCCTTGATAAACCTTTTACCTGGGATCGGTTGAATTTTATGGCTAAAAGGGTAGCTACGAACCAAGAAATCAATGAAGCCCTTTCCATTTCACGAAAATTTCTAAACAATATACCTAACAGTATTAAAGAATTAGAATTAATCGTTCCTTCTAAAGAAATTTTAAAATTCAAGAAAGATTCTTTAAAAACAGGATCTTCTTTAATTAAGGAGTTCTTAATATGCGAATCATAACTGAATTTGCTACAGCTAAAAAACTCCTTAGTAGCAAAAAAACACTTTACCCAAGTAGTAAGTCATTAAATATAGGAAAATCATCCCAACAGGCTTTTAATAAAAACCTTAGTATCTCAGAAATGGTTAGACATATATTAAAAGAAATCGAACAAACTGGAGATAAAGGTGTTAAAAGGCTGACTAAAATATTTGATAACATTGACTTAAATTCTATTGAAGTTTCGAAAACGGAAATTGATCATTCATTTGATCGAATAAATCCCAAACTACTGAAGTCGCTACATGCATCTGCAGAAAGAATAAAACTGTTCCACTCACAAAATCCATTCAAAACTTGGTTCGATAAACAAAACGGATTTGGTCAAATTATTAAACCAATTACTTCTGCTGGGATATACGTTCCAGGTGGAAACGCAATATTCCCCTCTACAATTTTAATGACTGCGATACCAGCAAAAATGGCAGGTGTAGAAAAAATAATAATATCTACTCCTCCACGAAATGGAGATATTGACCCTCTTCTATTAGCAACTGCAAAAATTGCAGGTGTTGATCAAATATTTCAAATAGGAGGAGCCCAAGCAATCGCTGCAATGACGTATGGAACACAAACTATCCCTAAAGTTGAAATCGTATGCGGCCCTGGAAATATATTCGTAACATTAGCAAAAAAAATGGTGTTCGGTGAAGTTGGAGTAGATGGACTTTACGGCCCAACCGAAACTTTAATAATTGCAGACGAACACGCAAATATTGCACATTGCACTGCAGATTTGTTAGCTCAGGCAGAACATGACCCCCTTGCTACACCTATATTAATTACTACCTCAAAAAAAATAGCAGATACTATTAATTCTAATATCATGGAACAATCCAAAAAGATTACTCGATCTAGTATAGCTCAGTCATCATTAAAAAATAATGGGTTAATTATATTAGTGGAAGATATCAATCAAGCTATCGAATTATCTAATATCTTTGCCCCAGAACATTTGTCATTAATGATTAATAAGTCTGAGCAATACTTAGATCAAATTGTCAATGCAGGAATTATTTTCTCTGGAAAATCAGCACATGAAGTAATAGGAGACTATGTAGCAGGTCCATCTCACGTAATGCCTACAAACCAAACTGCAAAATTCAATTCTGGTATAAACATACTTACATTTATGAAAATTATACCTGTAGTAAATCTTGACAATCTATCTAGTCAAAAATTAAAAGAACTAAATGAAATCGCATTTACTCTTGCAATGTCTGAAGGATTTGAAGCACATGCATATGCTGCCGAATCCAGATTAGATTCTCTTTAAAAGTTACACGAGACAAAAAATGACTAAAAGAAACATCGAAAATATGATAAGGAATTATATCAAAGATATAGTAGGATATGACCCCGTTAAACACCCTGATTCTATTAAAGAAAATAACACTTCTATTACCGAAATAATAAAACTAAATGGTAATGAAAACCCCTATGGTACTTCTCCAAAAATCTCATCATCTTTAAACAACTACCCCATCCATATATACCCTGATCCTCACCAAAATAAAATCCGTCAAAAATTAGCCAAACATGTAGGTGCTGACATACTTCCCTCACAAATAATCGCAGGAGCAGGAAGTGATGAAATTATTGAACTATTGTTAAAACTTTTCATTAACCCTCAAGACGAAATAATTATTCCAGAACCAACTTTTGGAATGTATAGATTTTTCTCTGCTATTTCTCAAGCGAAAATAATTAATATACCACGAAATGAACAATTTGACGTAAATATTGATACAACTATCGCTAATATTAATGATAAAACAAAAATGATCTTCTTATGTTCTCCTAATAATCCTACAGGAAATTTAATTAGCATTAGCGACACAAAAAAAATCCTAGAAACTGGAATTATAACAATAATCGATGAAGCTTATTATGAATTCGCTGGATCAGAATCCAGTGTAATTAAACTTACTACACAATATGATAACTTGATAATACTAAGAACTTTTAGTAAATGGGCCGGATTAGCTGCATTAAGAATAGGGTATGGTATCATGTCACAAATTTTAGTTAATTACCTACTCTCAATAAAAACACCCTATAACATCAATATTGTCGCAGAAAATGCAATGCTTCTAGCTTTAGAAGATAAGAATTTCCTAATGGATCGTATTCAAAATATCATCGACGAACGTGACAATTTTATTGCTGAACTAAAACATATCTCATTTATTAAACCGTATCCTTCCCATGCCAATTTTGTTTTATGTGAATTTGAATCATCTACTGTTGCTAACAAACTCAATTTATATTTACAACAAAATGGTATTTTTATTCGAACATATCCAAACCAAAAAAGACTAGAAAGCTTTTTAAGAATATCAATTGGAACATCAGATCAAATGAAATTTCTACTCGCAAAAATCAAAGAATTTAAACATATAAAATAACAATAAATAAACAAACCTAATAGGAGATTAATATGACAAATAGATTAGGGGTTTACGATAGAAAAACTAACGAAACAGATATTTCGGTTTCACTTAACCTTGATGGCACAGGTCAAAATAATATCTCAACAGGCAATGCAATGTTTGACCATCTACTATCTCAAATAGGAAGACATGGTCTCATAGACATCTCCATTTCGGTTGAAGGAGATGATGAACTAGGATGGCATCATATTGTTGAAGATACTGCAGTATGTATAGGACGTGCTCTCAAAGAAGCAGTCAAAGAAGGGAAGGGGATTACTAGAATGGGACATTCTTTTGTTCCACTAGATGAGTCTCTGTCTTTGGCTGTTGTTGATTTTAGTGGAAGAGGTTATTCAATTCTAGAAATGGATTTATTATCAGATAGTGACTTGGGAGACTTAACAAGTGATTTAATAGTTCACTTTCTTGAAACTTTATCTCGTGAAGCAGGATTTAATTTACATCTTCAAATTCTTCGAGGGAATAATAACCATCATAAAGCAGAATCTTCATTTAAAGCATTGGCACGAGCATTTAATATGGCTCTTTCTATCCAAAATAAAGCAAACAATGAAGTCCCTAGTACTAAAGGTACGATTACTTAACAATATATGGATTAATCTCAACTTGATACGATTCAATTACAAGATTTACCAAAAGAGTTTCGCACATTCTGTTTACAATTTTTTCAGCAGTTCTCTTATCTTTAGATTCAAGAGTAATTTCAATATATTTCCCTATACGAACTGAATCAATATCATTAAATCCAAGGTTATTTAAAGCTTCAGCAATAGTATTCCCTTCTGGATCATTAATTGAAGACCGCTTTAATATTTTTATTTTTGCAATAAAAATATTGGTTATGGTGCCCATGGTTCTGGTGCCTCAGAAGAATTAATATGCCTATCAATAAATGCAATAATCCTGTCTTTCTCTATACTATCCATTTTATCAATATAACCCCATGCCGTAAGGGTTATTAAATTATCCATATTAGAATAAGGAGAGATCACTATTTTATGATAATCTTTACTAATCTCTCGTAATTCTGTAACTAAATCTTGACAATTTTCAGTACAGTTATAGTGTATACCAATTCCCGCATGTTCTAAGTTATGTAATAACACTTCATCTGGGATTTCATCAGAATTTTCTCCCCATCTAGCAGTTGCTCCATAATGCCATCCAGAAGTCGCAGGTACCGAAGTATATGCAGGATGAGATTGATCAATACTTTCAAGGTGATCTGCCGCCCCTCTGCCAGACATATATCCTCTTGGAAGAGGTACTGATTCTCCTTGATACTCAGCAGCAGCAATCCTAGTACTAGTATCACCTTGAGAAAGAGGTAATTCAGTTATAAAAAGTGAGAGTATTAACAAAATCGCAATTATGGATACTGCTAATAAAGCAAGACCACGATATATCTTAGATTTACGTTGTCGCCGATTACGTCTTTGAGCCCGAGATTGGGATTTCGTTAATTTCTGCTTCTGAGAATCATTCATCAGATATATCCATTAATTTTTCTTGTGCTTCTTTGTATTTTTTTACGGTACTATTTACAACTTCTTCAGGTAATGCTGGGGCTGGTGGAGAATGATCCCATCCTTCATTATCAAGCCAGTCCCGAACAAATTGTTTGTCAAAATTCGGCACATCAATTCCTGGTGCATATTCTGCCAAATCCCAAAATCGACTTGAATCAGGTGTCAGTAATTCATCAATTATAGATAGCTCTCCATTGATGAATCCAAATTCCAATTTTGTATCAGCTATAATAATCCCTTTCGATAAAGCAAAGTCATGTGCGAAATTATACATTTTAAGCGATACTTCTTGTAATCTATTTGTTAAATCTTCACCAATCATGTTTTTCATCTGATCTATAGTAATACTCTCGTCATGTCCTTCTTCTTCTTTCGTAGTAGGAGTAAAGATAGGCTGAGGAAACTTATCTCCTTTAACTAATTTTTCTTTAATCTCTGAACCAAAAACTGTTCCAGTTTTGGAGTAATCAGACCACGCACCACCAGTAATATATCCACGGACAATACATTCAACATCAATACGCTCCGCTTTTTTAACTAACATAGCTCGTTTAGCAATTTCACCAAGATCTGCTACTTCATTCCTAAAAGTATCTAAAGTTTTTGATAGAGCATCAGCACTTAACAGATGATTAGGAATTATATGCTCAGTTTTTTTAAACCAAAATTCTGATAATTTCGAAAGGATAGCTCCTTTCCCTGGAATAGCAGTAGGGAGAACAACATCATAAGCTGATATCCTATCAGTAGCAACCATTAATAAAACATCATTTCCAACATCATGTGTATCTCTTATTTTCCCACGATAAATTAAATTTGGCAGTGTTGATTTTTCTATTACAGACATATTTCTTATCATCTCTCCTTAATATTTAAAACAAAGTAAAATTTAGCGAACTAAGCCAACAGACTCAAAAATCTTATCAACATATCTGATATAGAATGATATATCAAATATATCCGACATGTCATCCAATGATATTAAATTTTGGACTTCGGGTAAATCCATAATTAATTTTGGAAAATCAATCCCTTCTTCCAAACTTCTCATTGAACATCTATGAATAACATCATAAGCTTCTTTACGTCCCATCCCTCGCTCAATTAATTCAAGCATTATTCTCTGAGAAAAATATATCCCTCTTGAATTAGATAAGTTAACACCCATACGTTCTTCATTAACATTGAGTTCCTTTATAACGTAAATAGCTCGGTCAATAATATAATCTAATGCAAAACATGTATCCGGAAGAATTATTCTTTCTGCAGATGAATGACTAATATCACGTTCTCCCCAAAGAGCAACATTTTCCATAGCAACCAGTGAATTCCCTCTAATGAGTCTCGATAAGCCACAAATTCGTTCTGTAAGCTCTGGATTTCTTTTATGTGGCATAGAAGATGATCCTGGTTCTCCCTTAGGAAATGGCTCTGAAACTTCTCCAATTTCTGTTTGTTGTAAACGTCTAATCTCAGTAGCAATTTTTTCTAAAGTTGCAGCTATTAATGCACAAGTTGTAATAAATTGTGCGTGTCGATCTCGTTGAATTACTTGATTAGAAGTATGTGCAACATCTAATCCCAATTTACTACAAGTAATTGACTCAACTTCAGGTGAAACTGTAGCTTTTGTTCCAACTGGTCCTGAAATTTTCCCTACAGACACCATTTCTCGTGCTTGATGTAATCTCGTAATATGTCTACTGATTTCACTCCACCATACAGCTAATTTCAAACCAAATGTAATTGGTTCAGCATTTATACCATGAGTACGTCCCAACATAATGCAATTCTTATAGGTCAAAGCTTGATTGAACAAAACATCTGAAAATTCTTTCATTTTCTTATCCAAAATATCTAAAGAACCTACTAGTTGAAGACTGGTTGCTGTATCCCAAACATCACTGGTTGTTAAACCAAGGTGTATCCATCTCGCCTCAGGACCTAATTTTTGACTCACAACTTTAATAAATGTAGGCATATCATGCCTTGTTTTACCCATTTCTTTATCTAGTAAATCAAAATCAATTTCAGCATTTTTCAATTTATCAATGTCTTCAGATGGAATTATTCCTTGAGCAGCCCAAGCTTCACAAGCTGCAATCTCAACGTCCAACCACATACGATACTTATTTTCATCTGACCAAACTGATTTCATTTCTGGCAAAGAATATCGTTCAATCATTACACTTCCTCATTTCAAACTCCCCTTTAATTTATTGCTAAAGTTTATAATCGAATTATTAGTACTATATCACCATATAGAACAATATTTAATTCTTTAAAGAATTTCTATACTCCTCATTCGCATCTTTAATTTCTTTATACTTGATTCCCAAAATTTGAGCTGCAAAATATGCTGCATTTCGTGCACCCCAATCACCTACTGCAACGCATGCAACTGGAATTCCTGGGGGCATTTGAACAATAGAAAATAAAGAATCAATGCCTCCAATTTGACTAGATGGCACAGGCACTCCAATTACTGGAGTAGTTGTCCATGATGCGACAGCTCCTGGTAGAGCTGCTGCACCTCCAGCTCCGGCAATAAAGACCTCAATTCCTCTATTAGGAGCATCCAGTACCCAATCTCGCAATTTTTCTGGATTTCTATGAGCAGAAATTACAACTGACTCATATTCTACTCCTAAATTATCTAAAACTTTTTCGGTAGACTCAATTATTGGTTTATCTGTTTTACTACCTATTACAATTCCTACTTTTGACATTTTTTACTCCTTATTAAATCTTTTAAAATCTTCAAAAAAATTATACTCCTATATCTGTTCGGTATGTACTACCTTCAAAAGTAATCTTATCCACGTAAGAATATACTTGATCTCTTACCAAACCTCTATCCTTTCCCTTAGCAACTAAAGTTAAAACACGTCCTCCATCTGTCACAATAGCCTCAGATACTTGATCCCACACTGTTCCTGCATGAAAAACCATAATATCTTTATTTTGTTGTTCTAATCCCCTAATAGGATATCCTTTAGAATACTTTTCAGGATACCCTTCTGATGTTAATACAACACCAACACATTCTTCTTCTAACCAAGAAAGTGATGATTGACTACCTTGATTCTTAACTATTTCCATCAATATATTTAAAAAATCACCATTTAATCGAGGTAATACAACCTGTGCTTCAGGATCTCCTAATCGACAATTAAATTCTAATACCATAGGACCATTATCTGTAAGAATTAATCCTGCATATAAAATACCTGTATATCTAATCTTTTCAGATACCATAGCATCAACAACAGGCAACATAACTTTACTTAAAACTTCTGATTTAATATCATCGTTCCAATATTCTAATTTAGGCGGACTATAAGCACCCATTCCTCCAGTATTTGGCCCTAAATCACCATCATATGCTTTTTTGTAATCGCAAGCTGCTACTAACTCAGAAATATATTTTTCATTTACAAAGGCAAAAACACTGATTTCTTGGCCAATTAAATACTCTTCTACAACTATTTCCCCACCTGCATCACCTAATTCTTTTTTGCGTAATAATTGATCTAGAATTTTTTCACCATCATTAAATGAATTTACGATAAAAACACCTTTCCCAGCAGCTAAACCAGAAGCTTTAATAACTATAGGAAATTTCGAACTAGCCAAATATTTAATTGCATCATTGTATTCAGAAAAAACCATAGATTTAGCGGTCGGAATATCATATTTTTGCATTAAGTTTTTAGAGAAAACTTTACTTGATTCCATCTGTGATGCTATCTTATTAGGTCCAAAAACAGATAACCCTGCCTCTTGAAAAGAATCTACTAACCCTAAACTCAAAGGGATCTCTGGACCCACAATTGTAAAATCAATATTGTTTTCAAGTGCAAAGGATAATAATTTATCAATATCTTCAACCTCAATAGATATATTAGTAGCTAAATCACGAGTCCCTGCATTACCTGGAGCAACATACAGTTTACCTAACAATGTACTTTGGCTGATTTTCCAAGCCAATGCGTGTTCTCTAGCACCATTACCAACAATTAAAACATCAATCATGAAAAATTGTATCCTATACACCTTATACTAATAGAATATACATCTCTACGCCTGAATTCAAATGAAAATAACCCTATTTCATCATTACATCTTTTTTTTTTGTTATTGTTTATTGTATATTTCAAATTAAATGGTAAGTATCATAAACAATTCAAAATGCTATAACGTGGAAAATAATATCAAAATACCTTATATAATGGATGAGAAATATTTATGGAAATGGTGAAGAAATGAAATATTATAGAGTAATTGAACAATTTGGAAAAACACATTTATGTGTTGATATAGGTAATGATACTTTAAAATCTTTAACAAGTATTAATGATTTGGTCAAATCATATGTAGATTTACTTGATGTTGCACATATAACTGAACACAAAGTTGATCAAATCACCAATACAATTCTAAAACAAGGAGATGGTACAAGTTTTAAATTATCTAATTTAATCAATTGGTCAAAGCAAAACTCTGCACCAGCTAAGCTATTAAAACCCATTGAACCTGAAGAAATGTGGGCTGGTGGTTTAGGAAACATGATCATAGATAAAGAAACTCTTACTCAAGCTAATGAAGATACCAAAATTGCCTATAATACTCCAGAAATCTCAACTACAATTTATAAAGGTACTAATCATAGACTTGTCGGGCCTTTTGATAATATCGGCATTAGAACAGACACAGAAAAAACTGTTGCTGAAGGAGAAATTGTTTTTGTTATATACAGAGGCAAATTTGCAGGGATATCAACTGGAAATGAAGTAGCTGGAGGATTAGCCTCCTTGTCGTCTAATTGGACTGTTCCATCTAAAGTATTTAAAGGATGTGCTTCTATTGGCCCATGCATCTTATCTGTAGAAGATGTTAAGTTACCTCTTGAACTAAATCTTGAATTAAAACAATACAGAAATGGTAAGAAAATTGGAGAAAGTTCTCTCATCACTAAATTTAAAAGAACTCCTGATGAAATAATTGCTTCAACTGTTGCTCATGATAATCCTCCTAAGTTAGTAATACAATATACTGGAGGTTTTGCTCTAGCAAAAAGTGGAAATACAATCATTCCACTTATTGAAGGAGATATTGTTAGAATTGAGTTAGAAAGTGTTGGTTTCGTAGAAAACAAAGTAGAACTTGTATAACTTCAAGATATAACTGGCTACTCAATATACAAGAGTATTACATAAATACATCTTTTTTTATTTATTATGTATTTCAAATTAGGTTATAAATATCATAGGGATTTAAAATGCGACAACGTGAAAATAATATCAAAAAGATCACTCTTACAGGGTGGAATAAATATTCAATTCGGTTTGTTGACCCACCAACTTGGACGTGGAAACCAATTCCGCAAATCAAAAAATACGTAGTTAACTTTGCAACTGATAAGGATAAAAAAGCACAAAGTTATTCAACCTCAGAACCACTATTTGATATGTCTTCAATATGGCAAAAGTTTCCCCATGGATCAATTGACATGCTAATCTTGGGATTTGATTCAAATAATAAGGAAACGTGTCTTGCAAATTATAAAAATTTTTTCAAAACTCATGATTTTGATAAAGCTAGACAAAAACCAATGAACTGGAGTAATGCAATTATCCGTAATGCATCCTATTTACTTGATGAATCAGGTGATCCTATTCAAGATTTTGAAATTGGTCTTCCACGAGGGTGTTGGTCATCTATGGAAAATAGTATTACCAGAGAAAAATGGTCTAATTATGTAATGCCTGGCTTATACCATACCAGTCATATCTTTGCTTTCTTACGTTTCTCAGAATATTTCCCTAAACACCCTCTAGCAAAAGAGGCAAAAAAACAGGCTAAAATCTATGGAGACTGGCTTCTCAATAACAGGAACCCTAAAGATTTTACCTATAGTTTATTTCCATTCTCTAACGTAGGGTATGGAAAATTAGAAGAATTAGGTCAAAATCCTGCAAGAGGGACAACTGTAACCAGAGCTGGCAGAGTTGGCATTGCTATGCTTGAATTATATGAACAATTCAATGATATTTCTTATTTCAAATACGCTGAATTCCTTGCTAATTCTTTAGTTAAATTTCAACGTGATGATGGATCTTGGCCTTTCCGCGTAAACGCTAAAACTGGTGAAGTTCTTAGTGAATATACTTCAGACGCAATTAGTCCAGCACGATTATTTGCTTTACTCGATACATTAAACAATAAAACCACTTATAAAAATGCTAGATTAAAAGCCATTGAATGGATGTTAAATGGTCCCGTTAAATCTCATCGCTGGGAGGGAATGTACGAAGATACTGACAATATAGAACCATACATTAATCTTGAAAATTTAGATACTAATGAAATGATTCGATATCTTATTTATTTTAAAAATGAAGATTCTAGATTCCTTAAAATTGCAGAGGATTTGAACAGATGGATTGAAGATCAATTCGTTGTTTGGCATCCAGATGACTGCGTATCAATTGGCTACGGTAATGGAGGTGGCGGAATAATAGGTAAAACAAATTTAAGATCCCCAACTCCAACTGTTCTAGAACAATTTCAGTGTGATTACCCTATGGAGGGCCACACAGGTAACTGGCTAATGTCGTTAATTGCTCTCCACCAAGCAACCGAGAAAGAAGAATATCTATTAAAAGGTATTGCAGCAGCAAACTCGATACAGTTAGGTCAACAAGAACATGGAGCATTCTCAACATGGGGATTTGATACTCGGTTCAATCGTCCATTAAATACATTAGATTGGGTAGGGGATAATGCTTGTGGACATACCGGACTAATTCTGTGGAATCAATACTATTCTGCTTTACAAAATAATACTAAGTTTGAATTAGGCCTATGGGGTTTATAATTTTATATATTAGACGTTGATTTGTAATCTTGTCCAACGTATATGAGTTGCCATTTCTTCACTACACCAAAAAAGAAGTAAGACATCCCCATCCGGAAGCTGAACAAAACTAGGATATCCAAACTTGAGATCTCCTAGTTCCTCAGAACCGAAACGTTCACCAGACATTCCGGATTCAGCTCCCTGCCATATAGGAGCACTACTCAGATTGACCCACTGATTTCCTCTTATCTCTACAAGAGTCGCCCAAAGTCCTGGCTCATCATGTCTTCGATAAACTGATAAAATTTTACCATCCTTAAGCTGAATCACTTTGCATGTCTGAGCTAAAAACCCTGTCTCTAATGAATCACTAAACGTCTCTCCGTCATCTTCACTAATCGCATAAACTGATGGATGAGTTTCACTAGTAAAAGAATCATAAACCCACGAAACCGCCAACAATCTACCATCATCAAGCTGAATAACAGATTTCTCCCAATGTGTAAAACCATTTTCTTTACCATCGAAAATAACTCCATACCGTGGCCAAGTATTACCACGGTCATCACTAATGAATACAACAGTTTTTTCACCATTAGGACTCTCTCCATTCCATCCACGCCAAGTTGCTATAGGTAAAAGAAACCGTCCACTTGCAAGTTCAAGAACATGATGACAAACCTCCCATGATGGCCCAATCAATGGAGGTTCAATCTGTAAAGGATTAGTCCATAAACGACCTCCATCAAAGGAACGTACTATATTCAATTCACAAGGAACTCGTCCCCAATTCTTAACGTTAACAGTCAAAGAATTCTGATGATCATAGAGGTTCATTTGGACTACTCCTATCAGAGAGCCATCTGATAGTTTAGAGCAGGGCATCGAATGAGAAGTCATCGGAGGTGTTTTTTTAAGAACGTTGCCCTCTAAATTCCAATTACGCCCC
>CEVA01052325.1_pt1 | contig 26644 bp, 25 predicted proteins | sample 361521 | NCBI WGS metagenome assembly CEVA01 (sample SAMEA2622823, study PRJEB7988) | marine metagenome | isolation source: saline water (ENVO:00002010), including
CGCATCGGAATCCGCGAGCAGCTTCCTGTAGTCTGGGTAGACGTGACCTGCGTGGTGCCGCTCGGCGAAGCTCGTTGCTGAGATCGAATCTGGCGACCCTCCGCAGACACCTTCGATGTCCACATTCAAGAATCGCAATACATCAGCGTGGAAGTGTGAGACCTTCCCGCAACCGATGAAAGCCGCATTCTTCGCAGCCAAGCTCTAAACGTCCTTTCCTTCCGTGGATGCGACCTGTCGCTTCCACTGCTCGAAGGCCTGTCCTCCGTTCATCGTCCCGTCGACATCACAGGCCGAACACGGAGAAAAGGAGCGGCTCCTTCCCGCGAGCTTCTGACGAACCTTCATCATCACACGACCCGTCCAGGCTTCTTCAAGCGACACTTCGTTAAGATCCCCCGCGCAGAGTTTCTTGTTCCAGTCGTGAGAGCAAAGCAGGACGCGTCCATCGTAGTCGATCATCACTTTGTAGAAGGGGAAATAACATGGCTGATTCTTTGGCTCGGCCAGTGGGCTCATCTCGAGCGCGTCGAAGTCTACCGTGCCTGCCCGGTTCGTGAGAATGAGGCCGTAATAGTCTTCTGGCCCAAGGAATCGGTGTCGAATGATAAACTGATCTTCCGATAGCTCGAGCTCGTTCCTCATAGTCTCGAACGGCTCGATCTGGTGAGGCCCGTCGTAAAGCGACACTTTGACGCAGTCCATGCCTGAATCGAATAGGGTGCGGCACGTCTCTGCCGTCAGCCGGTCCCCGTTGGTTACCATTTCCAGAATGCTCGTGGGGAGATGCTCCTTCGTAACCCGCACAAAATCGATCAGCCGCGTGTGCAACAGGGGTTCGCCGTAGCCGGAGAACGACAACAGACCCTGCCATCCTATGGAGGACAACTCGGCAAGGATCTTTTCGTACAGGTCCAGCGACATTTCTTCGTTGTTGTTGGGATAAACAGAGGGGTCACTACGAGGGCAGAAAACGCAGACTCGATTACACAGATCTGTGATGCTGAACTCAACGAACGAAAATACCGGTGTTCCATCCGGAAAGGTCATCCCGGCGGCAACGGAACCCTTGGTGATCTCGTCGATCCGCTTGACGTTGTGTTCCGGCCCGGCAGGATCGAGACTGAATGATTGGTCCTCGGAACTCAAGACTCTTTGCCTTCGAGGCGGCGATTCAACAGGAACTCCGCAATCTCGAAATCAAGGCCGGTATCGATGTCCCACGCCTCGATGGGGTCGATTTCAAACATCTGAGGTCGAACGCCCAATCGATGTCTCCGGCTCAAAAGACTTTCGGCCGTAAACAGATAGAGATTGGAATTCTCTTCGAACACTGCAGGCAAGTCCTGGGTCCGCATTAACATTGTGGGATTGTGATTGATTGGACGTCCCACACTGTCCCACAGGAATTTCTGTATTCGTGTCACGCCGAAGAGAGAGTCACAACGCGGGTAGGATTCAAGGAAAGCGGAGATCGCACGACTGATCGTTTCTGCCTTCAGAAGTGGATTGGTACAGTGCGTTTGAAGATAAAAATCCGCGTCAACCTGGGACACGTCGTGTACCAAGACTTCGTTCATCGGTACGCGGCCGTCACACAGTGATTCCGGCCGCTCGAGCAGACGAACATCTGGGAACTTCCGGGCAGCCTCCTCGAGGATCAGAGGGCTGTCGGTATCGATCACGACTTCATCGATCTCTTTGCACGACAGGAGTGAAAGAACAATGTGATGGTAAAGAGGGATACCGCTCAAAGGGCGATAGTTCTTCCCCTCGAGTCGTTCGCTGTCGTGTCGAATCGGCACGAGGGCAACTATCCGTGCCACGTCATCTCGAAGTCTGGGGGCCAATGCTCATTTCTACATTATCCCGAAAGTCGGTAAGCTACTTGGTGCTTACCCAGCGACCGTCTTGTAGCTTCTGCATGGCCGCGCGTTCTTTCCCCTTGAATGGGTAGAGTAGCATTCTTTTCGTTCTGCTTACGGACTCAAGCAGACCCACTTTCCCGAGCACAGATACTGTACGACGTCGGAACTTCTCAATTCTCTGCTTCGCGTCATAGGGTTTTACGAGAACGCCCCAATTGCTGTAATAGTAGGCTTCTTGACCTGAGCAGCCATAGTCTTGACAAAGTTGTACTGGGTAGAAACGGTCGAGAACCCGACAACCCGAGGGTTGAATTCGGTGTCCTCCGTCAGCAGATCGTCGTAATCATCTGTGGAGGCGATGATCTTGACTTTGACGTGATGGCCCGCCTCGCGGCATACGCTCACGATCGACGATGGCCCAAAATGATAGTTGTCTTCCCAATGCCTCCCGCTAATGTGGCAGCAGTCCTATAGATGCTGGATACTAAGCGCTTTCGAACAGATCTGTGAAGCGACTGAGGTAGTCCTCAGGGTACTGATAAGATACGAAATATCGTCCGTTTTCGAAGCTACCATTTTTCACATGATCAGCAATACCAGCCAGTGTTTCAGCCAGCAACTCAGGTCTACCAAGGTAGTAGACGGCATCGGGGCTTAGGCGTGCGCCACCTTCTACATCAGTTGCTTCGCAGTGTTTGTAGCGATTCCATCGATCGTATAGCAACACGGGAACGTTGTTCTGGAGGGATTCTTCGATGGATGTTGACGAGAAATTCACAACGATGTCACAGTTCTCCAGGCTGTCCAGGAACCGCCCCCCTCTGTCGATCTTGAGCCTGTCTGTGTCTGGCAAAAGCGCCCTGAACGAATCGGTGGGGATAGTGAGCTTGGCGTGAAAGCGAATCACGAGCTCCGACTCGAAGTCTAGAGAATTCACTGCCGACACCAGATCTCGACAGGACTGTAGGTATTCATCAGGCGTCTCCATGGCCCAGAATCTGAGGCTGCCCTTGCTCTTGTAAGAAGACGCCAGCATGATCCTTATTGGTTTGCCGGCTTCGGGAAGCCGTTTCTTGCGTTTAGTTTTCCAGTTGCGGAAAAGAATAGGTCCCGCCTTTACCAAGGAAGGTGGACCGCCGAAGTAATCAACATGCGCCTCTTCTATGGGAGTCTGGAGAACACCGACTGTTACCACATCACTCAGCTGTAGACTCTTACCGAGGCTTTCATTCTCAATTTCCTCCCACTCGTTCTTCGGGCGAATTGTCGTTCCATGGCTCACCAGGACAAAGGGAACCCTTTGACGGCGCGCCCATTCACCGATCGCGTAGTTTTCGTAGCGTACCCCCGTGGCGATGATGTACTTCGGGTTGAAACGATCCATCGCCTCGATGATAGACTGAATGCGCCCCGACATTGCAACCAGGAATGGCCGAATCCTTGCCTGGAAGAGAAACCCCAGACACTCCCAGAAGTCTATTCCACGAAACTGTAATTCTCCTTCAAACGAACCCGTGAAAGGATCTGCAAGTCGTTCGTCAAGGTTCTTTTCGTGGTCGCCGAACACAGATGAATCTTCCATCGCTGGCAACATACGAAACCTGTCGGGACGTCCCCGCACTACCTGGGCTAGTTGCTGAACGACATCGAGAATTGACGGTCCAAGTTGGATCCGGGTGGCTTTTCGATTAATTCGGTCCAGTACTTTTGCGATGGCCTCATCGTTCGTCCCACCCCCGCCTAAATAGACGATGCGATCCACCCCGCGTTCTGTTGAGCGTGCAAGCAACCTAAGCAGTAACTGGGGTGCGCGACCACCAGTCCACGATTGAGTAGATCGTGATTCGGCTCGAGAATCCGATCGATCAAACAGCCTATATTCGATGTCGTGTAACCGACAGTAAGGCGCCACGATTCTGCAAGCGAACGCGTCCTCTTCAACAATCAGGGGTAGGGCATCAGAAGATCGAAAATCTGCACTACTCTCCCGTGAGCAAACGACATACGACGGGGACAGATCCACCAGGACGTTCTCCACGACGCTTGTGATAAAGAGAAAGTAATTAATGAAGTATTGTGCGTGAAACACTGCTGTTTGCTGGTAGGTCTGCCTCAGGTTTGGATCCGAAACGGTCAGATCTAGATGAAGGTCTAAGATCTCTGAGAACTGTTTCGACGCTTCGATGGCATTCCGATGGTCTTCGTTCTTGAAGTAGGTGGTGGTATCAACGCAGTCCACGCCTCGGCACCCGAGATAAGCACGCACTTCTATCGTAAGCGCAACAACCGTGAGCTCATCTAGATCAAACTCAGTTCGGGCACACGCTTGAAGGAAAGACTCCGCTTCGGAAACGACCTCCAGGAAACACACACCCTTCATCACACACCAATCGTCTCGATGATATGAGCCTGTTCTGTATCAGACAGCCAAACCGAACAGGGCAAGCTCAGGCATTGCCGGTGAAGCCGTTGTGCCTGACCGAATCCAGTGTGGTAACATGAACTGAATGGGGATAGTTCAGGCAAGGGCTTCCAGAGTGGTCGGGTTTCGATGCTCTCGCCTCGTAGCCGAACCATCATCTCTCGACTCGTCTCGCCCCTCTGCTCTGGGTCGACAAGGACAGTAAACAGCCAGTTCGCTGAGCTCGATCCATCAGCAGCAACTTGAGAGGGCAGCTGATCACCAAATTCCTCACGGTAACGCCCTGCGATCCTCGCTTTGGACCGAAGAAAATCCTCGATCCGCGCCAGTTGTGCAACACCCACCGCTGCCTGCAGACTCGACAGCCGATAGTTGTAGCCAACCTCGTCGTGATCGTATTCTACTCCAGTTCGTTTGGCCTGTTGACTCAGATGGCGAGCTCTGACGGCGAAATCGTCACGATCCGTCAGAACCATCCCACCGCCGCCTGATGTTATCAGCTTGTTGCCATTGAAGCTTAGACAACCTAAGCTTCCGTGACATCCAACCCGACGACCCTTGTATTCGGCGCCGAGACTCTCGGTCGCATCCTCGATTACAGCCAAGCTATACTCCGTAGCCAGATCCATAATCGAATCAAGGTCAGAGGGTAGGCCCAATATGTGAACCGGTAGAATCGAGCTGACGCGCCTGCCAGTCGTTCGGTTCTTGAGTACACCACTCTCCCGGTGACAGTGCCGTTCCAAGAATTCCGACACGAATTCAGTGTCAATCTGCCAGGTTTCGGGATCGACATCCACGAAAACTGGATGGGCAGATACGTATCGAACCGCGTTAGCTGGAGCCACGAATGACAGTGCCGGTAGAATCACCTCATCATTAGGCTCGATACCAGCAACGAGTAATGCAAGATGCAAGGCGGCAGTTCCATTGACCGTCGCCACCGCGTGCTTTACCCCGACGTAGTCTGCTATTTCGCTCTCGAATCGGTCAACATAGGGCCCTGCCGATGAAACCCATCCCGTGTCGAGGCATTCTTTCACATACGCCCACTCGTCACCGGTAATGTGAGGTTCGCACAATGGGATACGGAATTCCATCGTTGCCTATACCGCATACTGATCAGGATGGTAGGCATCGAGATGGGCATGTATCCACGTGATCGTTTTCTGTAATCCCTCCTCGAGAGCTGTACGGGGAACCCATCCAAGCAACCGATTCGCTCTTGATGCATCCGCCAGCAAGCGGGTAACCTCGCTTTTCTCCGGTCGGATTCTAGTCTCATCTGAAAGGACAGGAACCGAGCGACCCGCTAATCGAACAATGATCTCGGCCAGATCTCCGATGCTGATTTCTTGGCCGGTACCGACGTTAATTTGCTCGCCGACCACACCCTCCGCCAACCCCGCCAGCAGGAACGCTTCCACGGTGTCATCCACGAAGCTGAGGTCTCGTGTCGGCGAGAGATTCCCGAGTCTCACTGTGTCACTGACCAGGGCTTGAGAGATGATTGTGGGAACAATCGCCCTCGCCGATTGTCGCGGCCCGTATGTGTTGAAGGGTCTGACGATCACGGCCGGAACGTCGAACGAGCGATGGTAGGACTCTATCAATTTGTCCGCGGCAATCTTGCTCGCAGCGTAAGGCGACTGGGCCTGCAGTGGATGGGATTCGTCGATGCTCGCGGATTGAGCCGACCCATACACTTCACTCGTGGATGTGCCAACCAGCCTTGAAATTCTGAATTCTCTGCAGGCCTCAAGCACATTGAGGGTTCCCTCGACGTTGGTCTGGATGTAGGACCTGGGTGCGATGTACGAGTAAGGGATGGCGATCAGGGCGGCCAGGTGATAGACAATCTCGACGTCGGTCATCGCGGGACGAAGCGAGCCTGGGTCACGAATATCTCCCTGAACGACCTCCACCGACGCTGATGGCTCGAGCAAGCCACGAGATCCGAGTGCGTTGTAGTGAACGAACGCCCTGACGTCGGCTCCAGATTCCGCAAGCGCCTCTGCCAGATGGCTTCCGACAAAGCCTCCAGCGCCCGTCACCAGGACTCTCTTGCCATTCCAGCTCATTTTCCAGAGTCCTTCCCGGCATACTCAGATTGTGCTCGCTCGTAGTCCGAGATTCGCCCCACATCGATCCAGTACTCGTGGATTGGAAAGCTAGCCACAGGCAGCTTCCGGTCCACCAGGATCTGCATCAATTCGGTCATGTCGAAACGGCGACCGTAGGGAATGTGCGCGCGCACGGTAGGATGAAGCAGATAGATTCCAGCATTGACGAAGAAGCTCTTGACCGGCTTTTCATCGATCGACACAACGTTGAACCCCTCGCACTCCACCACGCCATAAGGGATTTGGACATCGTATTCCCTTACGCCTACGGTCATCACTGCACCAGAATCCACGTGAAATTGCAGCATTGCTCGAATGTCCAGGTCGGTTAGAACATCTCCGTTGATCACCAGAAGTGGTTCGTCCGATTGATCCAGCAAGGACAAAGAACCAGCGGTTCCAAGGGGCTCACTCTCACTCACATAGTCCAGTTCCACTCCAAACTCGCTGCCATCTCCAAAATGGGTCTCAATCATCTCTGCTTTGTAGTGCGTTGTCACATTCACACGGTGGATTCCCGAGTCCTTGAGATTTCCGATGATGTGCTCAAGTAAAGGCCTCTCGCCCACAGGCAACATAGGCTTGGGAACATCTTCTGTTAGCGGGCTGAGCCGAGAGCCCTTCCCCCCTGCCATGACAACTGCCCGAAGTGGGGTCCGGATCGCTGGAACAAGGTCCATCATCCGAACCAGGTCCCGCAAGCGCCCATCTTTGTCCACGAGAGGAAGATGAACAACTTTTCGATCGTTCATGATCTCGATATAGGCGCTTTCGGTAAGCCCGATCTCACCAGTGATCGATTGCTCGTATGCGGTCCCTTTTTTGATTTCGAGTAACTTCCGGACAGGCTGCTCCATGTTGGCCTGATTGAGAATCGCCCGCCTGATGTCACCATCACTCACTGTCCCTACCAGGATGGACTCGGTGTCGACAACCATGCAGAGCCCAAATCGATTCCTCTCCATACGCTCCGCAGCATCGTGGATTGATGTCTCCGGCGTGATGCACAACCGGTCTATGTCGTCAGTGTACTTTTTCACTTAGCAGTTTACCGATACAACCTTGTCGCTACCCCACTCCTGCCGGTAGCGAAGTGCGCATTCGTCCAGGACGCGACCCCGGTCCTTTCCACTGTCCAGACCTTCCACCATCCAGTTTATGTAGTTTCCGATTCTCTCCGCTGCCTTCCCATCCCTGAAAGGATCCAGATCCGCCAACATAGGAGACCAATCTCCCAGCCCCTCAATCGGCTTACCGTGAGCTTCTCGCTCACACGCATACCAAAGCGATTCCAAAGATTGGAAAACACAGCGTCCTACTCCCAATTTGTAAAATTCACTAACACTCCAAGACTCCTCGTCGAGAATCACAGTAGGCGTTCCGGCCAATGCAGCTTCAACGGCCGCTGTCCCGGCGATGGCACTACTGTGGATCGCAAGATCTGCAGAGAGTGCAGCATAGGCCGGTGGATAGGAAGACTGTATGGCTCCTCCTCGCAGTAGGACACATCGACCGGTAGCTTCGGCCTGCTCTAAGAGGCACCAAACGTCCGGCCCCAACCGATCTTTCAAGGTAGATGGCTTCTTGGGCTTCAGTACAAGCCCAAGCCACGGGCAATCGATCACCTGCCTGAGCAAGAATTCGTAGGGCCTCTGGATCGTATTGTGCCCGGGACCCCACCTTTCGTCGCTTGAGGTATTTTCGTCGAAGTAGGCAACCACGAATGTGGCTCCGTGGCTGGCCAACCTCTGACGAAGGCGTCGACCGTGTTCTCGGAGCATCGGAAATCGGTGATCCCCCACATAGCCCGTCGTAATGTGATAGGCGATTCGGGAACCTGAGTCCCGCTCAACATCAGCGTGAGCGGTGTTGAACGAAAACATCACGTCGATATCACTCGCACGGTGCAAGTACGGTTGCTCTTCGTATGAACGCTGGTAGTAGGCTGTGACACCCCCCAAAGCCTCAAGAGCGTCTGCGATCGCGCAGTGAACGCCATCAAATCGGTGGAAATTCACGTAGATGCGAGCGTTGGTGGTCCGAAAGAGATCCACATAGTAATCATAGAGACCCGAATATTCGATCTGTAGCTCCTTGAGCCACCCCGTTTCTTCTGATCTTCCCGCCATCGAGGAGAACCTGATTCCGGCCCGTAGGTTGCGGCGGGGCTGAAAAAGTGGAGCATCTGCGATCTTTCTCGCCTCGGGTGCCAGTGCGATACCTTTGATTCCGCACCGCACCATCTCTTGCCACTTCTGAACATCGAGGGGATCCCGCCCATCACGAAACAGCAAAAGGAGGCGATTCCGAGGGAGATCGGACTTAAGGCCGAAGAAGACGTCCGAGTTTAGTTCTGGATTCTCCAGGTTCAGCTGGCCGTGGTAGTCCGCGAGCACGAGACCCTCACTGCCACTGGTAGACTGCCGATCCTGACTTCGTGACCTCAGGGTGTCAATGAAGGACAGCACGACTCTTACACCCCGCACCCCCAGAATACGCTTTACGCGTCCCTTGAGGTCGATGTCGGGTCGCCCGGGCAACCAATTGAGGACGACCGTCTCCTGGTTAGCGTAGGACTGAATCTCATACTTCCACAGTCGTGCCCTTAGGCACACACCAGTGGGTCCGGACCCAATAGACTTGGAGACCCATCTGGCTACCTGAATCAGGTAGAGTGCGCTGACGACGGATTGGCTACCTGAAATCGTGCCTGACGCGGCGCCCTTCCTCGCGAAGAACGCGAACCTCCTCCCATCCTTAGAGATTCTAGACAAGAGAGGTTTGGAAATAATCCAGCTATGCACACGGGCTAGATCTTTGTAGTAGATTCTTCGGCCAACGGACAGTGATTTCTCGTCGATTACATCTTCATATCGGAATTCCAACAGTTCATAACTGCACCCAACGAGCCGGGCGCCTATCCTGGCAAACGCAGCGCCGAGGATGGTCGCATCAACCGCCCTCAGAGATTTCGCCCGATGCCTGACCACGAATGTGAGCACCCACGGCACAACCGGCGCGGAGATTCGATCGACAATCAAGACCCCGATTCTCATGCGGGCGTTTTCCCGAATTCGAATAGGTGCCACAAAGGAAACTGCCGGGCAAAATAGAAGGCTCGGCGATCTTCGTTTTCGAATGAAGGATCAGGAAGAAGCTCCTCCATCCAGCGAGAGAAGAACCCGTTGTTGAACACTGTCTGCAAGTATTCGCTGATAGTGGGAGTAACCCCAAAGGCTTTGGTGCAATACTCCGTCATGACAGTGAAGGGTCGGGTCTCCTCGCCAAACCAAGGCTGCAGCCAGAATAAATAGTGAGGCTCCACACTTATGAAAATACCATCCGGCTTCAGCACCCGTCGGATGTCCTCGAACAGAGCACTGGCTGAAATATCCTGGTCGGGCTCTGAAGGAACGAAATAAAACAGCAACGCATCGATCATCGTCACATAGTCCGCGCATTCATCGGGCAAATCCTGCAGGGCTTCGGGCGTTCCCAATGGGGCAACCTTGAACTCAACATCTCCTGGTGTGGACCTCTGAGCCAGATCGATCATCGCCCTACTCGGATCATACCCTCGCACGCTGGCGCCGTACGTACCCAAGACTTTCGAGTAGTAGCCTGTACCGCAGCCCAGATCAACGACGAAATCGCCAGGTTCCAGTCGCCCAGAGAAGTACTGTCGCAACCCCCACTCTTGAACTGCCCCGTATAGATTCTCTCTTACTCCTTCAAGGTCGTCGGTAAATTTCTGATTGATCCACCAGTTTTCAGCCGATTCTCGGCGTTTGAGGGCCAGATGTTGACCAAGCTGTTGATGAAAGTTTCCAAAATTGAAACGATCAAGAAGGGATGTCTTTTGCATAAAACGTTTGGCGTACGCATCCATGTCCTCTACGACAAAGCAACCGTCAAGGAACCGCTGGTAGAGTTCCTTCACGTGGACGAGGGAAGGATCTCCCCATTGGCGCACATCTCGTTCGAACCGCGAGGGATCAGCGAGTAATCCATCCTCGTTCGAGAAGCATTGGACATCCCACACCTCGAAGAAACGATCCGCATGCTGCTCTTCTAGACGCTCTCGCTGGGTCGAAACGGCAGCGGCGAGCAACCCAATCGAGTCGGACGAACAGCCCAGGGAGGTTTTTGCGAACAGGTTGTAGACCACCCACCTTCCGTGACCGGACGGCAGGACGATGACGTCAGTGGGTATCTGATTCATGAGAAAAATCGAACCCGCTCAAGCCAGCACCCTGCTCGACGCCGTCTCTGCCGACCGTGATTCCATCATAAGGAAGCTGTCCCTCGACGAAGTCGGGTCTTCTACGGAGAAAGGCGAATGGGTCTTCACAGAGCATGTTAAAAGCAGTGCAGCAAAAGTCGTCCGCTGACAACCCGTGAATGAATCCCGCGCCGATAGGGTAGGAAGACACGGCACCGGAATCGTCCAACCTCTTCTGAACCGCCCTGTAGTCGTATTCGAACTCAAGATCCAGATATCGCACGTTCGCAGTGAACTCCTCTCCGAGTTGGGTCCCGTTCTTGTAGACCGGGACTTTCAAGAGCTTGTTATAGCAGTAAGGAACAGCGCAGAGCGTCTCTGCGTAGTGCATCAAGGAGCTGGACCCATAGCCTAGACCCAGAATAGTCAGTCGTGTCCCGGCCTCGTGCAATCGGTGGGGCGGAGAACCGTAGCCGTAATTGCTTCGACTGTTCTGGGAACAAATGGAATGCCGATTCGCACCCGTTGCGGTGAATGAGTTCACAGGGTGAATGCTACGGATTGAGTCGGACCTCTCGAGGACGTACTGCGGGAACATCCCGTTGATGCACGGCGTTTTTTCCCACACAAACGGCTTCCCAAACCTTGCCGTCTGCGTGGTATAGGTGTGTACTACGAGTGTACCCTCGTCACCGATCACTTCCATGAAGCACGCAAAGACTCGATCGAGGAAATTTTGCCTCGAGGTCGCTTCGCGCATTCGTCCCAAGGAAAACAGACGTGTGCCCACAAGCACTGTGTCTCCCGCATTCAGGCCTGTTCTGGATAAGCCTTCCAGGAGGTCACTCTGCGAATAGGATTTCATGTAGATGAAGTAGAAGAGCGCTTCTTCTCGACGACGACCGCCAACGAGTTCACCGTCGCGAATGTTTCAGGGACCAAATCTTCATCATTGAATGCGATGCCGAACGTGTCCTCCAAGTGTCCGATCAATTGGACGATCCCAAATGAATCCAGGAGACCCGATTCGATCAGCGGAGTCTCGTCGATTACTTCCGCCCCCGGTGTCTGTGTTTTGACAAACGCCGTAATTTCGTCAACGCTCCCACTCATACACCACCTCGTTGCGTGAATTCAATTCCGAGATCCTTCACGGTCTTTCTTAAGCCGACAATATCCAAGGTGGACTCACCGGCATCGATCCTCGAAGACCAGGAAGACTCCATCTTCAGCCGTTCCTCGCACATCGCAGGCAGCCTTGGAGCAAGCTCAAGGGGGACGACGACGACCCCGTCATCGTCCCCGATAACAATGTCGCCTGGACGCACGACTGCTCCCCCAACCGAAACGGTGTGATTTACGTTGCCTGCCCAGCCCTTTAAAGGTCCGGCCGGTGAGCTACCCAGGGCGAAAACGGGAAGCTCCGATGCGCAGATATCGTCGACATCACGCACGACCCCATCAACGATCAGAGCAGCCGCTCTCGCCCTGATGGCCATCTGCGTCTGAAGTCCCCCCCACGTCGATCGACTCGTGACGCCCTTTGCATCGATCACGAGGACGTCACCGGGTTCGATCATCTCGAGAGCGATATGGCTCATGAGGTTTCCGCCCTCTGGTTCCTCGATTGTCAGGGCGGGGCCACAGAACCGGCGACCCGGCGAAAGACTCCGAATCCTGCCGTCCACGGTCTGCATACGATTGAGGCAATCCGAGACGATGCTCGATGGGTAGGCTTTCATCTTGTCGAGAAGGTCCGTCGGCGGTCGGTCGATTACGAGCTCCACCCGACCTGGTATGATCGAAGGCCCGGCGGGGTCGGCTGGACGTGTTTGTAGCACGGTCTGCCCCAAATTGAGTTTCTCGATCAAGAGTTCCCGCACACGGTTTTTCTGAATCTTGCCGGATGAGCTGTGCGGAAACGATTCCAACTCAACGACCACACCCGGCCGCCGCCCGCCCCCCAGTTCGGTTCGAGCTGAATGTGAAAGACTGGCCTCAACTTGGTCGAACTCTGCACCTTCCCTCAGTCGGACAGCCGCTGCTATGTCCTCACCGTAGGTCGGATGTGGAACACCCACGACCGCACACTCGAGCACGTCGGGGTGCGCGTAGAGCACATCTTCAATTGACGCCGGACTCACGTTCACTCCGCCCCGGATAATCAGATCTTTCATCCGGCCCGTGATGTAAAGATCCCCTCCCGATGTCTGGTATCCGATGTCGCCCGTTGGAAACCAATCGTCCCTATCGATCGGGTTGGGTTCACCTCGATCGGGGTCGTAGTAACCTTCCATGAGGAAGGGGGTTCGCGTATGGATTTCGCCTTCCTTGTCGTAGTCCACCGCCACCCCATTAGTGTCTAACACGGTTACTTCAACTCCCGGCAAAGACCTTCCTACGCACCCATCGTTCCGAGGAATAGAGCGCGCGTTGGTTGTGATGAAGAAGGTTTCCGACAATCCGTAGTTCTCGTAAAGTGTGACACCATAGCGGGCCTCGAACTCCTGCCGGAGGGATGGTGGAAGCGGGGCAGTACCCACGAGCGACAGGTCCACGGCGTCTCGACAAAAACGCTCACCCTTATCCCCCCGATCCATTTCCATAAGAATCGAAAGGATGGTCGGTACAAACCACAGTGTGTTGACATTGTGTTCCACGGCTGAATCCCAGAACCGAAGGGCTGACCTCGCACTGAAGGTATCGCATAGAACCACACTTGCACCTGCAGCGTAAGGTAGCATCAGGAGGTTGTAATAGCCTCCCAGGTAGGTCATTGACAGGATTCCGTAGAACCTATTTTCAGGCCCGATCCCCAGTCGCTGATTGAAGAGTCGGGCGTTATCGATCATGCTGGTGATCGTGTGAGCGACACCCGATGGACGTGAAGTTGTACCAGATGTGTATACGATCGTCATCGGGTCCGTTGCGGATACGCCAGCGAAAGGCACTATCGGATCGGCCTTTAGTGATCCAGGATCAAGAGCGGTTGTACCTCCCCCGTCCGGACTGCCTTCTCGACCATCCATCACGATGACAACTTCCATCCCCTGGTCCCGCATTCTGTCGAGATTGAGGGTGTTCGCAGTCTCGCAAGAAGCAAGGAGCAGTTTTACTCCACTATTACGAAGAATGAAATCGACTTCAGACGCCGCGAAGATTGGGTTGACAGGCACTGTGACAATGCCGCTGTAGAGGCAAGCAAGATAGATCGTGGCAAGTGTTGCTGAGTTGTGCATCACGATGGCTACGCGATCGCCCTTCCGAACACCTCGTCTCAGAAATTCCGCCGCGAGGATCCGAGCCTTCTCATCGTAATCCCGAAACGTCAGGGCTTCGCCGGTGGTAGTATCTACCAGAAAGTTGCGATCTGATCCCTCTACGGGGATTTCCGTAAGCCACTGAGTGGCATCCATCATATTCCCTTCAATGTGCCGTTTTCGACGATGACTTGTCCGTCGATTTCAACGGTGGCATCGCCAACCACGTGGTCAAGATGAAAGGCAACCTCGTTCTTTCCCCCGACGGTAGCATTCCCCCCTACTCCGAGGTGGACGGTGCCTCGACAGCCCTCATCCTCGAGCATCACACCACAGAGGGAGGCGCTTGGATTGAGACCGATGCCGAACTCCGCAATGATCCTGGCCTTTGAACTCGACTGTCCGAACAACAAGGACCGAAGCGCTTCCGATCTCTCTCCGCGGATGTCAGTTACGAGGCCATCCCGAACGAACAATTCAATTTCCGCCTGGAGAAGCCCCAGCTCCGGACACGGGATACTGCCGTTGACGACGAAAACTCCTTCGCTCCTATCCTCCACCACCGCGACGTTAGCCTCGGAATCCGGAGGAGAAGCGAGACTTCCAGGCGAAGGACACCAGCCCGGGGCGGAATTTCCCTGCCGGCCCTCAGAACTACATACCAGCCGCTGCCCCTCCCCGGTGTAGAGGACTATTTCGGTGGCATTCGAAAGTGCTCCCGCCACCGATTCTGCTTCCACAGTGAGTCCTCGAAAGTCCGCTCGCAAAGCCTGACTCTCGAGCACAGCTTCAGAATAGTCAGGAAGGCTGAGATAACGTGCTCCCTCCTCGGAGGCTGACAGTCGGGCCTGGGTATGTGCCATGGATAAGCGAGTGACACCGAAAATCACGTGGCTTCGAGCCATCTGAGCGGCCACATCCGCTGGAGGCTCCTGGCCATGAACGAGCAGTGCATCTATTGTCCGGTGCGTGACGTCCTCGGCCACCTCCGATGCTGCCGATGCGATCCCCTCCCCAATCTCCACCGTGTCTGGATCGCTGACGACCGTCACACGTTCGTCGACGAGCAGAGCTGCACACGTCTGGACGAGTATCTTGCATCCCCCTATTGCATCGCGTGAAAGGGCGGGCTGGCTCACAGTTCGTGCGCAACCGGACTGTGTGGAGAAAATTCGAATGTTTCAAGTCGTGCCAGAATCCCGGCGTAGGCTAGATTCGGATCAATTCTTCTCAGCCTCTCACCGATCAGTTGGGTTAGGTCTACGTTGGGAAACGGAAAGAGCGTGTACAGAACCCCTTCTTCTTTCAGATGAACGGCGAGTTTCCGTCCATCAGTCTCATTCGGGCTCGTCGCACAAAGGATCGCATCGAACTGCAAGTTTAACCCCTTCAAATCGTCGAGACTCGAGAGGATCACACCTGCTGGTTGCTGGGAATCTCGGACCCCGAATCGGAACAACGCGCCGAATGGCATTTCTGCGTTCACGGCGCCTTCAACGATGTCACTTTCGCCATATACAAGGAGCGATTCCGAACCCAATTGATATGCGACGTTTTCGAGAAAGGCTCTGACATACCCAGTCTTGATCGATTGCTCACGCACGGGCCGCATCCTGCCTTTTCCAACGTTCTTCCAGGCCATCTCAACCACGTCGGCCTCACACGTATCCTGATCAACCAGAAACACCGAAATCTGACTCTGGCACCGGGCCAATACCTGCCGAAGAACACTCTCGGAACCGAACGTTACTCGTCCCAAGATCATGTCCTCGGTTTCGAGCACGAACTCGGGGATCAGGAGCTCGGCGTCAGTGGCCTCCGACTGTGCAAGAAGCAGAACCGCGCGAGCCCCCAATCGCTTGGCGCTGGCCGCGACCATTCCCCCAAGGAGGCTATCCAGTGAATCCATGGTGTTACTGATGCGGCGGGGCGAGAGATCCTCCGCATCGAATTCCGTGAACGGTTTCGATGGAACAGGACGCTGGGCTTCGATACGACGTGCCTCACGTTCGAGAAAATCGCCATCAAGGTTCTCCGAATCGTGTATCGCCGCGCTAACCGCCAACCGTCGAACGTCGACTCCGTGCTTCCCCGCCACATCGGCAACCTTCGGAAGAAAAGAGGAGTGAAACAGTGAATAGCCTGCCGCCACACTCATCATGTCGTGCGGATGTCGGTGAGTTGCGATCGGCCATATGTAAGCTTCCACAACATCCATCAGTTTGAACAGATCCAAACCAGTCGCGAACCCCTTGCGTTCGAGGACGGCTGCGAGTACTTCGGTCGGGGCATTGCCTGCGCTTCGCCCTAAGCCACACAACGTCACATCCAGATAGGTTGCCCCGTGTTCCAGGGCGCTCAGACAGTTCTGAATGACGAGGAGCAGATTGTTGTGGCCGTGAAAACCCAGACGAACAGAGCTCGCGGACGAGGCAGAGGCAAAATACGCCCCGACTTCCTCTGGGAGCATTCCGCCGGCAGAGTCCACACAGTAGACGGCCTCGACACCAGCGTCTTCCGCTTCTCGGGCCTTTCGGCCAAATTCATCCGGCGAGATCACGTAGGTCTTCATGAGGTTGACGAAGGGGACCAACCCAATCGAACGTGCGTATTCACAGATTGGATAGGCACGTTCGATCTCCGTTGCGTTATCTCCGATTCGGACGAAATCCATCCCAGCGTCTCTCGCGGCATCCAACTGGTCGAGGGTACCGACATCAGGGATATAGAACGCTCCGACGCGGGCCTCACCCGCTGTCTCCTTCGCGGCAGTAATCAAGTCAACATCGGTATCCAGCATGTCGCCCTTGCCCGCTTCGCTGGCACCGAGCCCCAATCCGTGCCCGATTTCTATCCATTTCATCCCCAACGCGGCCAGTTCGCCAACTAGCACGCGGGTATCTTGGCGGGTGAATTTGAAGTCCACCGTATAATTGCCGTCTCGGATCGTGCAATCCAGCAACGCAGTCTGGCTACCCATTCAGGATGTTTCCCATTCTTTCGACAGCTCGAGCCTGAGTCTGAAGGTCCCCGCCGTATGAAATCCGCACGTGCTGCTCATAACTCGGCCCGAAAACATCGCCTGGGACCATTGCCATGGCGTGCTCATCAAGAACAAAGGAGCAGAACTCCCGACCAGTCATTGATCGGAATTCAACACGCGGGAATGTATAAAACGCACCCTCCGGCGTGGTTGCCTCCAATGCGTCGCACTCTTCGACCAGGTCGGACCAGAGCTTTCGTCTCTTCATAAAAGCGGTTTTCATCTCTTGGAGATACTGGGTCAGCCCGTCATCCGACAGAAGCTGCGCTGCCGCTTTTTGAGCAAATGACACGCCGCAAACCGCCGTGTACTGATGGATTCGATTCAGTGCGTCAGACAGTTCAGCGTCTGCCGCGACATAACCCAGCCGCCACCCGGTCATGGCGTAGCTCTTGGAGAAGCTGTTGATGTAGATCAGTCGGTTGGAGTCCCCCATGTACGAGGCGATCGATTCGTGAGTTCCCTCGTAGACAAAGTCGCGATAGACGTCGTCACACAAAACGTAAAACCCGTGTTTGTCCGACAGTGCGGCGACCTCCCTCAGCGTGTCGGCCGTCTGTACACCTCCTGTCGGGTTGGATGGGCTGTTCACGACGACCAGGCGCGTTGCTGGCGTGATCGCATCCTCTAGCTGTTGGGTGTCAATCTGGAAGCCGTTTTCCGATCGTAGGGGCAGGGGGACGACTCGAGCACCCGCCATCTGAGCCACTGCATCGTAGTGGGGCCATGCAGGCATCGGCACAATGATCTCGTCCCGGTGATCGAGGAGCGTAAGCGCAGTCATGCATACTGCTTCGCTAGCTCCAATCGTTATGATGATTTCCGTGTCCGGATCGAACCGACGTCCTGTCTGCCTTTCGATCTGATCGGATACCGATTCCCTGAGCTCGAGCAGACCGCGATTCTGTACATAGTGAACGAATCCATCCGCTATCGCATCCTGAACTCGGAGCTCCATGCCTTTGGGCATCTTCCACGCAGGCTTACCGACCTCCAGATGGAGGACCTCAATGCCTTCCGCTTCCATCCGCTTAGTACGATCGAAGATAGTTCGGATGCCCGAAGCGGGAGGAAATCGCCTCAATGCTTGATGAGATTCAGGACCCATAGCGATAGAACAGCACTCTACTCCCTGCTTCATCTTTTAGGTCGGTGTGCTGCTCGTTCCAGATGCGACGCAGAACATCGTAGGAATCCGGATCGTGAACACGCTTGCCAAAAACGAAGTCATGAGAAGCGTTACTCATGGATTGCTTGAATCCAGCAAGAGAATCGTCCGACCGACCCGTCAATCCCCCCCCCAGGTGCAAAGCGGACAGACCCGCCTCTCTCCCAAGTTGGGCGGCCTCGTACAGCAGGAGATTCGTGGCGCCCGGAACGTAGATCTCACGCGAGGACGCCGAAAGATGGTAGTGGAGAATCCTCTCACCTCGCAGGAAAACACCCGCGGCCACCCACGTCCCCTCGATCTGTGCTGTGAGCAGATAGCCCCGCCGATGGATCAGATCATTCAGCCCACAGAAGTATCGATCGTCGAATTGATAGAACGAATCTGCATCCTTTCGATCCATTGTGATACGATAAAGGCTCCGAAACCGCTCCAAATCTTCCTCATCGCGGCAGGCAACAACCTGTAAACCCAGTTTTCTGGCCCGCCTTATGCTGTTCCGGGCCCTCGATGCAAAGGCCATCTCATCAGGCCCCAGGGCCGCGAGGTCGATCGAAAATGTGCTTCGATCGTGGACCCGCTCGACCTTCGGATTGGCCAGTCCTTCATTTCTGATGAGCGGATGAAACCGGAGGAATTCTGCCACGATGCCACGATCCCTGCACCATGTGTCGAAGGCATCGTGAGCTTTCTCCAAGAAGACAGGATCTTTGGTTGTCGAAATCGGACCTCCATACCCATATGGTGTCTCTATATCGAACCAATTGTTTTCAATGGATTTATGTCCGACCCGGTCGATCGGCCGGACCAGCATGGGATAAATCCATGAATCGCCGCCTTCCTCATATATATATAGGCGTCCTTCGCCTGTGTGTGCGTGGAGCGACACATATTCAGGCCTGAAATAAATGTCTTGAACGTCAACATCGAACCGGGAAAGCGTCTCGGTCCACTGTCCCACGTCATCTGGAGTGTCACAGGACAACGTCATTCGGATGCCCGTTCGACCTCAGAAGCCAGGCGGTCAATGTCAGAAGCATCGTAGCGCTGATCGATCGGCAACGTCAGACCCTCTCTAGGAAGCCAGTTCATCTCTACGACCTGATCAGGAACAGCACCTGGAGTCCGCCAGTGTACAGGACAGAAAACACGCCGCGTGGCCAATCGCCGGCGGAGCCGATCCCTATTCGCATCGCGAATCACGAACCCAAGCGGGACGACGGCAGGCGGGAGCTCGTCGTGCAGTCGCCTGACCCGCGGCGAGAGTGCCTGGTTCAGGCGTTCCCAATTCTCCCTCCTTCTGTGACCGATTCGCTCCCAGGGAAGAGAGGCCGCTAATCCAAGAGCTTCTTCGGGTACGCCTGAGAAAACCGAGTGATCGTCCAGAAACGTCTCCACATCGGAAAGCTCGCGTCTATAGTTGCTCTCTATCGATTCATCGACTGCGAGCGAGCGATCGGCCAGGTAAGCACCCCGCTGGAGGCGCGCCTGAATCGATCTCAGATAAGCCGCCTCCATACCGTCGCTAACCTGTGTACTCTCGTGGCCAATACTGCACCACCCGCCCAGCGGCACGGGACCGAATTTTCTGAGACTCGTAACGACGTAGCGGTTAGCCCCCGGCACCGGTTTCCTTGATCCTGGCAACACGTGTGCGAAGTCCTCGATCAGGATCACCTCGGGGTCAGCCGCCAGTTCATCGGCCAGCGGATTGGTCCATCCGAAATAGTGAATCACGAGAACTGCCCCGGCACGAGGACGATCACTCGTCGAACCATCCGGTGAAACGACGTAGAACGCCCCCTCCATCCCGAGTGCTTCGATCGGCTGAAGCAGACTCTCACACAGAAAGCTCGGAACGTAGATCTGATCGACACCGATCGCTTTGAGATGCGCGAGTACTCGTCCGAACGCAGAACGTCCCGATGCAGTAAAACTCCCGGTGCCCCCTAGCAAATCGACCAGTCGCTCCGGGCCGTTCGTTCTAACGGCGTCGATCTCGAAGTCCCCGCCGACGCACCACCTTGTCATTTCTGTCGTCACACTCACACTCAATGCAGCTGACCGTTTTCCTTGAGCTTAGTCAGAGCCAACGAGATGGTCCTAGGTTCCACATCCCCGAACAGAAGCTGATAGATATCATCAAGCCCCATCCCCTCAACGCACGCCCGCTCCTGAACGATGGTTTCACCCGCATCGACGGCGGCAACCATGTGATGAACAGTTACGCCCGTGTAGTTCTGACCATCCTTGAAAGCTTCCTTGATCGCATTTCTACCTTTGTATGCGGGTAGCAGAGAGGGATGTGAGTTCACGAACAACGCGCCTCCCTCCAATACATCCTGTGGGATGATAAAGGGAAATCCAGCCGAAAGGACGAGTTGACTGTTCTGTCCACGCAGGAAGTCGAACGCAGTTTCGCGATCTTCCTCATCGACCACGTTGGCTTCCCAACCTTGTTCTTCAGCTGCCCTGTGGACCCACGAATCTCTTGGCGTAAGAATCGAGGCGACACGCGCGAACCGTCGAAGGGATTGGAGCGCTTCTATGCGTGTCCCGATAAAGCACGCTTCTGATTCAAGCCGCGGGAAGACTGTCGGTCCATTCTCTGGCATGGTGAAATGATTTCGGGCATCGGGCGATATCCAGATCGAGATCTTTGATCCGGTCCACCACGAGCCGTTCTGTAGGGCGCTCTGTCATCCGATCCTGGTGCGACCGGAGACGTGTAAGGTACGTCTCGTCTGTCGTTGCGGTTTCAACCGCCCTCGCGATTTCCCGACGATCGTGTTGGACTGTGATCCAGCACGCCAGGTGCTCCCGCCCCCTCTGCCGCGGCCCAACATTGACCACGGGCAGCCCCACACTCATCGCCTCAACAAGGGCGGAACTGGAATTGCCCACGAGGACCGACGCGTGCGCCATAACACTCGCGAAAGTCTCCCGGCTGCTCGGCGGAGGAAGGACCTGGAAGGGTCCGTCACCGGCATATGCCTCCATTCTCTTAAGGACGGCCCGGCCACCCGGATCGTCGTTCGGATTCGCGAGCAACACGGATTCGGACCTGTTGCGCAGCGCTTCTATCGTTTCGACAATCTCCTCTTCCGCCTTATCGGAAGACTGGGTAACCGGGTGTTGGATTACCAGGATGTAATCGCCATCTATTCCGCAATAGCTGAGAACCTCTTCCTTGCTCATCGAGACATCCGGCATCAGATCACCTCCTGGCAGCCCGACAACCTGAACGTTCGCGGGATCCTCACCCATTTGAATCACGCGTTCAGCATGTTCTTCGAACCCCACGAGATGGAGGTGCGCGAATTTCGTGATCGCGTGCCGAATAGAATCATCGATCGAACCCGACAGCGCCCCTCCACAAAGATGAACCACTGGGATGTTTTGCGTAGCCCCGGCGACCGCACCAGCGAGCTGTTCCCCCCGGTCTCCCAGAACCAGGACGACATCCGGACGGATCCTGCCGACTGCTTTACTGATTCCATGCAGATAGCTTCCGATCGTAGCCGCCATGCCAACGTTCCCATCCCCTGCAGTGCGACCCCCCACTTTCTCAGCAATTGGCAACCCATCGGCCACGATCTCCTTCCACGTTTCACCGTGGACAGGATCCAAATGCATGCCCGTAACCAGCACGCCGAGCTCGATCGCCTCATCTTCGTGCAGGTACTGTAGGAGTCGCCGCGCGGGGCCGTAGTCTGCTCTTGTCCCGCTGACATAGAGCACACGTCTCATTCAAACATGTCCCATTGGATCGGAACATCAGCGCTGATGTCCACCTTGGCCTTCCGACCCACCACGCGCGAGACAAGACTCGGCTCGACGCCGGTAGCTGGCCTTTTCAGGCAAAGGTCGCCTTCGGACACAACTTTCCCGCGCTCGATCGCCCTTGCTGATACGATACTGCGCCGAGCGACCCGTTGTACCTCGGCTTCTCCCGGTTGCAAGCGCTTGACCCCGTCACCTCGAGCAACCTCGACCTGCCGAAGATCCCTCACGAAATCGCTTAGCTCCTGAGGATCGAGTGACATGGCGTGATCAGGCCCAGGCAGAGCGCGGTCGAGCGTGAAGTGCTTTTCAACCAAAGACGCGCCCAATGCAACTGCACCCGCTGCGACGCTCCTCGACTCGGTATGATCGCTGAACCCGACGGGGACCCCATAAGCCCGTCGTAGAGTTTCGATCACGTCGAGATTCACGTGTTCGGGTGCGGTCGGATAGTTGGACACGCAATGGAACAGGGCGTAGTCAGTACAGCCGTTTCGCCGCACGCACGAGACCGCTTCGTCAACTTCCTCGAGCGTGCTCATGCCCGTGCTCAACAGGATCGGTACTCCCGTCCGGGCCATGTGTTCGAGCAGAGGGAGATTCGTGATTTCACCCGACCCTACCTTGATCGCGGCCCCTCCCAGCTCCAGGTAGAAGTCGACCGCCCGTGCGTCAAAGCAGGACGCCGTGTAGTGAATCCCCAGTTCTTGACAACAGGCCACGATCTCCCGATGGGCCTCCCACGGAAGTTCGTACGAATCCGCCATTTCGAGCATGGAGGTCGATCCGGTATGGCTCTCCTGGTATTCGGCAGTGGACGCAGCCCCGGAGATCTGCTCCTCGGCGCGGAACAACTGAAACTTCACAGCATCGACAGAGGCCGCCGCCGCCGCCCGAACAAGGTCGAGGGCCATCCCCAGGTTCCCGTTATGGTTCACCCCCGCTTCCGCGATGACGAAACACGGATGGCCCGGCCCAATCTTCCGGGAACCGATGGGAATCGACCTTACCACAACGTCCACCCGCCATCGACGACAAGATTCTGACCTGTCACGTAGCTCGAAAGATCACTCGCCAGGTAGAGGAAGGCTCCCTTCAGATCCTCCTCTTTCCCCATTCGAACGAGGGGGGTTCCCTTTTCATATCGCTCTCGGAAGTTCTCCGGTTGCCCACGCTCGATGCCGCCGGGACTGACGACATTCACCCTTACCGCTGGAGCCAATACGCTGGCTAGATACCGGGCCAGTTGATTCAGTCCGGCCTTCGATGCCCCATACGCTGCCGCCGTGCTCATCTCAGTCCCTTCGTAGATCGCATGATCCGGGGCTACGAGTCCCTGCGTGGACGAGACGAAGACCACGGAACCACGACCTGTTCTACCGAGACTATCTGCAAGACTCTGGGTGAGCAGGAACGCAGAGGTCAGGTTGACCCTCATCGCTTCGTCCCACGCTTCGACCGACTGTTCAGCAAGCGGTCCGACCCAACCTTCCCGATCGGTCGTGCCTACATATCCGGCACAGTGAATCAGGACATCGACACCACCGAGTTGATCGAGCGCCCGGGCAGCCGACTCACGGATCTGTGAAACATCCTTCAGGTCACACGGGAGGGGCACAGCAGCACCGCCCCGGATACCGTTGAGCTGTTCAGCTCGCCGAGTACACGACTCCGACGCAAGGTCCAGAACTGCGACGCTCGCGCCCGCTTCCACGAGGGCCTCGCCTGCAGCCAGTCCGATGTGCCCCGCTCCCCCAGTAATCACGGCCTGACGCCCAGCAAGATCCATGAGTGTCGACAGTCTTTTCATCAATTCAATCGCTCGAATCCACTGTGTTTTATCGGGCCTCGAAGCTTCACTTCCACCTTCTTGTTCTCGATTGCATCTACAAGCATCGGGAAGATTTCGTCGACGGCCTCAAAGTAGCATGCGATCTGAGCTTCGGTGTGAGCGAGGGTAGGTACGAACTGAGAAGTGGCCAGGAATCCACGATCGAGCATTTCCTGGTTGAAAAGCGTGATGATGGCCAATGCATTCTCGTAGTTCAGTGAGAATGTACTCAGAGGCGGAATGTTCCCTACGCTCAGTTCCAGTCCCGCACGGGAAGCAGCGCTCAGCCATCCCTCGCGAATCATATTCCCGGTTTCGATCAGACTCGCTGGTACAGCGAGCGCCTCGAGTTTCCGAATCGTCGCCAGGGCTGCTGCTGGGCCGATTCGCTCTGTCCAGTTTGTACTGCTGATAAACGTGGCCTGTGCAGCTGACATGACAGATTCGCGTCCAACAACAGCCGCCATTGCGTGACCGTTTGCGATGGCCTTGGCATAGATGGCGAGGTCTGGGTTGACTCCGTAGGTCAAGTGGATGCCGCCCACGTTCATCTTCCATCCCGACGTGATTTCGTCGAACACAAGCACTGCGCCAACCTGGTCCGCGACCTTTCTCACCCCCTCGAGGAAGCCTTTAGCCGGTGGCAAATAGCGGACTGGTTCCATTACGATAGCTGCGATATCCTGGTTCCCGCCCACGATCTGCTCGAGCTGATCGAGCCGGTTGTATTCGAAGGGCAGCATCGTTCCCTGCAGCCCGGCCGGCACACCCGCCGGATCCAGACCCGCTAGGAGGTGGGAATCGAGTTCGTCACCCTTCCCGAGATTCGCCGCCAGATACCAGTCGTGCCAGCCGTGATATCCACAAAATGCGATCTTCGTCCGTCCTGTCGCAGCGCGCGCGATACGCGCCGCTACAGCCATGATTTCCCCACCACTTCGAGCATAGCGAACCATATCCGCCCACTCGTGGATGTCGAGAAGAAGCTCGGCCAGCTCGACTTCCTCAGGACAGTTCAACGTACTCATCGATCCCGCTTTGACAGCGCCCACGACAGCCTCTTCGACATCGGGGTCTGCATAACCCAGCGGGCAAGCGCTCACCCCACCGATCGAGCAGTCGATGAACCGACGACCCTCCAAATCCCAAACATCGGATCCCTTTGCCCTGGTGTAGTAGGCCGGCCACTGATCTGGCAGGAACATCTCAGGTCGCTTCGAAAGGAGTTGAGTGCCACCAGGAATGATCTGTTTGGCACGGATGTAGAGGTCTTGTCCCGTTCCCATCAGGATTTCCAGATTTTCTGGTCGACGAAGCCACGCTCAATCAAGAATTCCGCATAGGCAAGGTCGATAGGTTGGTCGATTTCCAAACAATACGGTTGCTCGATCTGGAGACCGAAAGTGGCCAGTCTATCGTGGTAGATGTCTTTGTGCTTTCTGAAGTATTCCCAGCGGAATAGGTAGAGACCCCCTGCTGCCGTGAACTCGGTCTCACCATCCTGCCTTCGACCGCGGGCCCGTTCCGCCATCCCATCTATATAATGGGTAAGCTCTCCCTTGGGACCCAGCGGAGCAATGTAGACCGACTTGACCTCCGTTTCCTTCATCGCAACAACGGCCTGGGCGTCTGTGCTAACCATCATTTCTACGGCTCGGTCATAGTCTGAGGGTCGGGTGAATGGCGAAGAAGGCTCGAGCAGCATGATTGCATCATACGTGCCCCCTTCCTCCGTCTCGATCCACTGCATGGTGTGGTCGATAACCTCCCAACTAAGCGCTTGATCGGTCGCTAATTCGGCAGGTCGGGTAAAGGGGACTTCGACTCCATAACTTCGAGCATCGGCCTGGATCTTTTCCGAATCGGAGGACAACACGAGTCGCGTACAGTGTCGACACTTCTGGGCGCTGATTGCCCGGTATCCCACGAGCGAAATCCCCCCGATCTCGCGGAGATTCTTATTCGGAATCCCTTTCGAGCCCCCTCTGGCTGTGATCAGAAAGAGAATGTCCACAGACGCCCTATCGTGTGACCTCAACGAACTCCGTAAGTCCGAAATCAGGATGCAGGACGAATGCCACTACCGAATCCTCGTGAACGCCCCCGGGACCGGGTGGACTGACGATGGTTGCACCCGCATCTACCGCCCTCTCGAGTGTTTTCTCGATCTCCGTACATCGGTAGCACATGTGATGGACACATCCGTACTTGCCCTTCTTGAGACTTCGATAGACCGGCGACTCCTCCGACAGTGGCTCGACGAGTTCGACTCGTTCTCCCTCTCTATTGCAAAGAACGACGACACGCACACCGTACCGGTCGACCAGGACGGGGGACCCTTCTCTAGTAAAACCGAGGAGATTCTCGTAATGCGAGAGCGCTTCTTCGATGCTCCTCACGGCGATCCCAACGTGATCGACCTTCATCCCGGCATCTCACTCTGACCTTTGAAGTAGGTCGTGATGATGATGGGCGACGAGCAGGATGGCGCGACCGGTGAATGTCGCACATCCTGAACGAGTCCGGTCCTGGCCGCGGTCCAATGGAAGAGATCGGGCTCAACCGCGTACTGGTCGCTATAGCCCTGGGTCGCCTCGAAGGCTGTCATCAATCCGGGCATCATTCGACAACTTCCGTCGGCTCGATGGCTTGAAGCCTCGTCATGTGTTCGAAGCGACCCCTCGCTCCCACAAGTTCCTGGTAGGTTCCCTGTTCAACAATTCGGCCTTCATCGATGACATAGATCTTGTCAGCATGCACGACGGTTGACAGTCGATGCGCGATCACGAGAATCGTCGTGTCTTCCGCGATCGACTCTACCGCTTCCTGAATCGAACGTTCGGATTCCGTATCGAGTGAACTGGTTGCCTCGTCCAGAATCAGAAGATCGGGCTTCCGGAGTATGGCTCGTGCGAGAGCGACCC
>CEVA01238792.1_pt1 | contig 26626 bp, 19 predicted proteins | sample 361521 | NCBI WGS metagenome assembly CEVA01 (sample SAMEA2622823, study PRJEB7988) | marine metagenome | isolation source: saline water (ENVO:00002010), including
GCAGGGGTAATGCCTTCAGCGTTAAGTACCTCTAACGCTTCACTTAGTACCTGTGCCATAACCCGCCGGTATTGCCTGTCGCCTAATTGTTTTTTCAAGGGGACGCCCGATAAGGCATTCACCGCGTTATTCAAATTCATAATAAGCTTGCCATATTGCACGGCGACAATATCCTCATAAACCGTTACCGGCAACGATGCGTTTTCTAAACCACTAATTAGCGGTTTGCACAGCCCTTGCGGATCTTCGAGTGCCAAGTTTCCTTCCGTACCGCAATGAAAGTGCCCCTGCCCTTTGTAGAACACATTGAAAGGAACCATGCCTGCAATAACCTCCTGCGATAGATACTTTCGAAGCCGGCTTGGGTTAGAAACTCCGTTTTGCAAGCTAATAACAATCGCACTTGGTTTGGCCCACTGCTTGATCATTTTTGCAGCATGGGCGGTATCTTGGCTTTTTACGCACAGTAAAATGTAGTCAGCGTCTTCTAGGCTTTTATTATCCAAAGCGAAAGTGACGTGTTCAGGGTTTACAATTTGCTTGCGCCCTTGCCAGTCAGTCACTTTAATTCCGTTCTTGGCAATATCTTGCTGTAACCGTTCACGCCCGATAAGCGTTATGCTATTGACGTAACTAGGTACAGCGCCCGACGACAGCAGACATCCAGCAACATAGCAGCCAATACTGCCTGCCCCTAACACAGTTACCTTTGTCATCTTCACTTCCTATAGTCGTCTTTTGTCAAAATAATACGCGCTTTACTGAACCCGCTATGCCTAAGTGCATTTCACTAAGTGCTAATACCTGGATGACACTCGCATCTCATCGAGCTTTTGATAAATTTAGATCACGCTTATGGGATTAGCATGTTGTCTTAGGCCCTCGCGCTAGCTATCACGTAACGTAGCGCGAAGCTGATCGCAATGTAAACAAAAAAGCCACAAATAAATAACAAAAACGCATTCAAATCAGTTATTTCCTATCACACCGATTCGTTCTTTCAATTTTAATAGTCAGGTTGATCTCTCTACAATTAGACCAAGTAGTCAATTAACATATGGTCAAATAGAGGCTTACCATGTTGTGTCAACAACCTGCATCTGAATCTACCTATACTCGTAACGCTCAAGACACTGTAAGTGGCAAAGTTGCCCTGGTAGCGGAAGGTGGCGGCCAACGGGGAATTTTTACGGCAGGGGTACTTGATGCATGGCTAGACGCTGGCCACGACCCTTTCGATATTTTAATTGGCACGTCGGCAGGCTCGCAAAACTTAACAAGCTTTGTAGCCCGTCAGAAGGGCTATGCCAAGCGACTTATTCGAGGATTAACGCGACACAAGCGGTTTTTCCAGATGGGACGCGGCTTAGTGGGCAAGCACATTGTCGATTTAGACTGGTACTTTCAAAAAACCCAAGAAGCGAATCGTTTGCTTGACCTAGATACGGCAAAAAGTAATGTGGCCAACAGAGAAATTCTGTTTACAGCAACTAATGCGCGAGATAGAAAAGCCTACTTTTTGAACCCGATGAAAAGTCAAAATAACTGGGTTGACCTAATCAAAGCGTCAAGTGCTTTACCATTACTTTATAAGCAAGGCGTACCGCTGCATACCGAAATCGAAGCGAAGAAAGCAGCTAACACCGATTTTTACTTAGACGGCGGCCTAGCTGCACCTTTGCCAGTTACCGAAGCCTACCAACGAGGGGCGACTAAAATTGTCGTGATTCGTACGGTAGATGAAGGGTTTCAAGCACAGTCGCCATGGCTACAAAAAATAAGCGCGGTTATGTGCGCAACGGGGACATGCCCGAAGACCATTGATTACCTTCTGCAGCATGAGCACGCCTATCAAAAAGAGTTGGCGTTTATTGAAAATCCACCAGAGGGTGTAGAAGTCATTCAAATTTTTGCACCTAAGAAACTGCAAAGCAAACTTCTTGGCAGCAGTGATGCACAGCTTCGCCACGACTATAAACTTGGCCAGTACGCCGGTGCGGCTTTCTTAGAAGCAGAGGGTAAGGCACAAACGCATTACGAAAGCGTAGCGGCATTTACAAAAGCAAAACTAGCAAAAGAAGCAAACGAGGACAGTATTCGTATTGCAGCAAGGCTTAACAATACGCTAAGTGAAAACGTTCAGGCGAAGCGCTCTGCTTTCACACTGTCCCTACCTGCTCAGGCAAAGGCAGACAAAAACGAAAGCAGAATGTCTGCCTAGCACAATAGCTACCCGCTAAATGTAAGTAGAGTGCTGTAAAAATACAACAAGCACTTAATGGCTATCAAGCGTTAAACCATTAAGTGCCGAAAACGTAATGTATTGATAGTTAAAGCAAAAAAATCAGCCACCTTGACAGCAAATAGAAAAGTATTTATAAAACGCCTTTTCACTATTTCATCAAGTAAAAAATGTCAGAATTATCAACACCTGTAAAACAAACTGAAGCGCACAAACTTATTGAAGGTCTATTGAAATCTAGCGATCCAACTGCTGAGCTAGATAAGATTTCACAAGAGTACAACATTGCGAATTGGGGCCAATCGAACGCGGTTTCAGCAGACCTTTATGACGCAGTACGTGACCTACTTGGCAAAGGCGTAGTAACAGGCAACGACCTTGTTGCAGGTAAAGACACGATGGACCCGATTGTTCATAAGGTACAAGCGGAAACAGAAACGCTTATCGCTAACCCTAGCGAAGCAGACGCTGACCGTGTTCAAACCTTCGTACTTGGTTTCTTACGTACTTTCGTAAGCCAACTACTTCACCCAGGTACAAAGAAAGCGATTTACGCGAAAAAGCTTCCTGACCTAATCAAAGTACATCAGCAAGTTGCGAAGTAACTTATTTACAGCGCTATTATTACCAAAAGAAACTCACTTCACGTGAGTTTCTTTTTTTTTGCCCTGCGAAGCTGGCACAAAAAAACCGGCGTAAAGCCGGTTCTTTGTATTTGGTGGGACGAGTATGGGCACTGGACTATAGTCATCAAGCGCTAACCAAGTAAGCTGTATCTCGTCAATTTATTCATTTATATCAGTAAGATAAATCGAAGCATTTTAATATAATAACTAATAAAGCATTGATAGATATAGAACCATCTTAGGTTTAGGCTAAGCGAAACTAAGGCTTAGCCTCCTTACGTATAACAAAAGGCATTTTAGATAAATAATAAATAGCGTCACTATTCAAAGGCTGATCTGTACAGACGGAAGAAACATCATCAAACGGCTCATAAATTCTATTTGTATGTGCAAATTCCCATTCAAATGGCACAACTTGCCCAGAAAATGGCACGCCAAGTACTTTTAAGGTGGAACATAAAAACCATTATCATGAAACGATTACAATATAGAAGTGCCCACTGGAACCCATCAAATTATCCGCTTGAGGCAAATCATCAGATAAGTGAACAAGCGCCTATGAACAAAGTTCGCCAACCTAATATCTGTGTCAGTAAATAAATATTGTTTACTGGCAGTTACCACTCCTTGCTAAACAATAAATGTCTACTAGCGGTAAACGGTTTGTGTTTACTGCATTCAATGCGGCTAACTCATTGAACAGAATACCTCTAGATTATCCGCTATACTTAAGCTACGCGTTCATTTAGGGACTGAGACATGTCAGCAGAATCAGAAAATGTAAAAATCACAGTCGAAAAATTGCAGCACGAGTTAAGGATTTTCTTCGGCAATGATGACGAAACCATGAACGATTGGCTCGACTTGCCCTTGCCAATTCTGAGTGGTGAATGTCCCCGAAATATGCTTGATACACCTGAGGGACGTCAGCGGCTATATCAAATACTAGAAGAAATGAAGTTTGGCGAAATGGCTTAAGGTAAATGACCATAAATTTAACCATTTCAGTTATAAGAATATGCTTGGGGCCCGTCAGAGCGGGAAGATAAAAAAAAGCCCCACCATCTAAGGGCGATGCGGTTGGATTCAATGCGGGAAAGTCCGATCACCGAGTATTGGTAACAACCATCACCACTGGACGCATGGAGGTCATAAAAAAAGTCCCACCATCGAAGGGCGGGGCTTTGGATTCAAAAATGCTAGGATCGAATGCTCAACACTAGTAGTCGGCTTTGTACGTGATATGGTCTTTTAATACGCATTTACTTGTCCCGATTTCAACATTAGTTTTTGAATATCAGTGATTTTTCGAGCTATCGAGCGTGCATCCCGATAACGAATCTGCTAGTTTTCTTTATGCGTTGTGGATGACGATATTAAGTAAAGTTTTCTTCTTCGGTATATTTACAAGCTCACTCACTATCGACGAATGTGTTAAGCAATTATGGTTGCCTCAATGCTTGACAGATTTCTCTATCATTCTGACGCAGTCGTAGCATATTCTCTGATGGTTAATCTCTACACTACAGAAATTGGACTCTTTGTCCGTACAAAAACTGATGCCAAGGAGATGTTGCTTGCAAGTAAAATTAGAATAATAAGGAAGTTTTAGTGAATGTAAGTGGTTTCACAGTTAATCAGGATTTGTGGGCAAGTCTAAGATACTGTCAGCAACAAAGTATTAAAACGGTGCTAAGTTACCTAAAAAAGCCGCTAAATGAAAATGCCAACTCTTGCCTAATTAGCTTGCCAACAGGTGCTGGAAAGTCTGGGGTTATAAGTGTTTTATCTCATAAAGCAACACAAAAAAGAGTATTAGTATTATGTCACAGGCGTGCTGTTCGTGATCAGCTCCTTAAAGAAATAAAAGGAAAGTTCTTTAGTGATCGTGTCGAAGGAGAGGTTATTCAGCTTAAGGCTGTTTATAGGGATGTGAACGATACATCAAAAAATGGCGTTTATGTTTCTACCTTCCAAAAATTGCAAACTTTTAAGAGCAGCGAACTTGAGCAGTTAAAGCAAAACATTGATCTAATTGTTATTGATGAGGGGCATTCAGAGCCTTCTCCTGTATGGAGTACACTAGTAAGAGGCACTAATGCGCATAAGGTAGTAATTACCGCGACACCTTATCGAAATGATTTATATCAGTTTGATGTTTCCGCAGAGGACAGTTATATATACACCTTTGAAAGAGCACTTGCTGATGGTGTTTTAAAAGAACCTTCCTTTGAGACAATTAATTTAGAGGAACTGAACGGACAAATAAGACAGTTTTTAGATACCAATGATGGTTCAAAGTGCATTATCAAATGTGAAAAATTTGAAGAAATTAATCGCTATTACAATCTGTTAAATGATGACTTTTCGGTATTAGCAGTACATGAGCAGTTTAGTAAAGATGAGCGAGATAATGTAAAAGTATCTGTGCCAGCAGACCTTAAAAATTCTGGTTACGAAGTGATCATTCATCAGCGTAAGCTCGATGAAGGTGTGGATATCCCCAACGCTAAGTTATTAGTATTAACTTATGTAGTTAACAGCGGAAGAGAGCTGGTTCAAACAGTCGGAAGAGTCGTGCGTTTACATGGAGATATCGAACCTAAGGTTTTGGAAGTTGAAAGCGACTCCAATAGCCAAATCTGGCAAAACTACAGAAAATTTGATCGTACGCTCGTTAGTGCGGGCTCTGTTAAAAAATTCATAGCATCATTAGACAGCAATAAGCTTATAGAACGTTACTTAGAAGCCTTTCCTGATGTGAGCTATTACGGCAACCGATTTGTAAGTAAGTTTGATCTTAATGCCTTTGATCCAGAACGTTCTCTGAATATCCCCACTGCGTCGATTTGCTTTTTAAATCAATTACCGGGCTTTAGCTCTCAGCTTTTTGTCGATCATTTGTATTGGCGCAGCAATGATTCGGGTGAACTCGGACGTGAGTTTTCTACAGATTCGGGAATACGTGGCGTAGTATCTATCGCGTTCAATAAATCACGGTTTTTAACTGACCAGTTTTTCTTCGAGCCTTCACTTGAAATTACCTTGCTTAAACAACTCTCGAACAATGTCGTGGCAATCTACGATAGCCGAGGCCGCAGGTTTAACGGAGACAAAGATCTAAAACTTGGTTCAGCGTTGTCTCAGGATAAATTACTGAGTGTAATGTCCTTGGGAACTTCAGCCTCTACAAAAGAAACGAGTAGTAAATCTATAAGCTCAGCTAGAAAGCGGCCTGAGAATATAGCGGTAAAAGGTCAAGCTTTAGAGCAAATGGCTAACATGCAAGCGAATGCATCTTACCGCTTGGCAACGATCAGATGTGATACCTATGACCAATACAATGCAAAACAAGGAAGTTACTACGTTGGAATGGATTCAGGTCGTATATCAGATCAAAAGGAATCGTCGTTCAGCTTGACTGATTTGAGTGATTGGCTTGACGGCATAGACGTCGTTATATCAGCGAATATAAACGTGCAAAATGCCTTGATACATTCATATGCTAAACCGATATCCATTGAAAATAACTTTGAAATACAGAGTTTGATATTCGATTTCACAGAATATGAGTCTCCAATACTTATCAGGGTGGATGAACAAGAACATAAAATCGACAACTCGTTCTTGTATTTGAGTTATCGCAATGGCGCTTTACTTATTGAAAACGTTGTTGAAAGCAAAGTCATCGTTAATATTCGGCAAGACGAACCTTACTTAGAAGTAGCACCTGATGCAGAAATACTATATTCACTCAATGGTGAGGTTTATGAAGATATAACTGACATTCTGAACAAAAACTTACATAAAGCGTTGCTCTCCAATGGAATTGGCTTCTCACAAGGTAAGTTCTATCAATTAGCGCTACCTTTGGCTGAGACATTTGAACTCGGCACTTCCAACCTAGCTAACGTCGTTGTAGGGCTTACTTCCCTTAGAGGTGAGAATTTGGATGAGAAGGGATACGAAAATGGCGCTCACCAAATTATAAATGGGGGGTTTAGTACGAATTCTGTTTTCTATTTGGTAGATCAGCTAAAAGCTAATGGACTGCCTAACCCGACAAAAGGAGAATTGGGGCCATTCGCTCCATATATCCCCGAGGCTGATTTAATGATAAACACGGATATGGGAACAGAGCCAGCCGACTTCATTGTTTCTTCTAAAACTAAACTAGTTTTCATACATGTAAAGTGTGGTAACACGGAAAATCCAAGATCTTCGGCTGGCGCACTTGCAGAAGTCGGGTCTCAAGCCATAAAAAATATTGAAATGCTTATCAGTGGCGACGCCGATCTTAAGCCTTCAAATTGGGAACGACTTCATTTGCCTTGGCCTTCGCAAAACGCGGTTCAGAATATTCCTGAGAGAATTCGAATTGTAAACAGTACTAACTGGAATGCTCACGATGAGCAGGAAAGATTAGAAAAGCTGAATGAGTTATGGGATATAGTTGCAGATAGAAGACGCTCAACAGCCGTCAAAAAAGAGATATGGATTATTGCTGCAAATAGTTTTTCGGCAAACCATTTTGAACAGCAATTAAGATTAGGGTCAGAAGCAAATGGTGAAACGTTGCAGGCTTTTCAATTATTAAATAGTTGGTTAGCAACAGCCCACGACAATGATGTTGAGCTTAAAGTTTTTGTTTCACCTTAATTATAGATAGAGCTAAATATGTAGAGCAATCAGCTTACCATTTATTTATAGTCAATACAATACCCGCTAATGACCAAATTCAGAAGCGGGAAATGACCTTGATGAAGGTCTGCTCCTTGTTTTTGCTGACGAACACATTGCGACTAACTATTTCCGCTATTCGCTCCAAGCTAACATAGGGCTAAACTGGATCATAGTCTCGTGCCTGCATATAAATTAGTACGAGCTAAGAACCAAAATAACCGCCAGTGTTATTTGCATCTAAAAAGTAGAGCTAGTTATTAACACGCCATGCCATTATTAAGTGTTGCGTTCTGACCAATATGGTCATTTTACTCTTCTTGAGCGAATTAAATGCTCTCTCAAATAATAAGCTCTAGCAGACCCTGTCTCTACAATGCCATTTAGTAAACCTAAACAGACTTCATACATTGCCCTACTCAAGGTCCCCCTATTATCTATTTGTAAATACCGACCTATTGTCATTTCCAAATAAAACGCAGTGTTCATCTGCTTAGAAATAAGTTGAGAATCATGAGAGAACTTTTGAGCCAGAATCTTAATACCTTCATCAAAAAATACGTTGTGAAAGTTATAAATTAAAGAAGCTAAAGCTTCGAATACATGACTATTACTAGCAGAGCGTTTTGCAAACCCAAGCAGGTAACATGCCCCCCTATTCATGTCTTTCTCTTCATTTTCGTGGCCCTGCCAAAGAGTGTCTGCATACATCATTCCTCGTAGCAACATATTGAGGTCACTTTGACGGCCTCTGTAACGTTCGTTAACGTCATTTAAAGCTATTTTATGTATTTCAGGTTCAAGTAGAGACCAAAGAGACCAAGTTGCTTCATAGTTTTCAATCTTCTCTACGGCAACATTGAAAGACAATACAAGTGAATAAATCAAGCTCGGTGCTAAAGAGCAACCAGATATTAGTAATTCTTTAAAAGGTAAAAAGTCTTGGTTCCTTGAATGGATTATATGGTCCGTTAAACAATCTTTAATATGCTTTACAACGTCACGGTGAATTTGTTCATCATCACCTTGTCGGTGATCTGCGTACTCATTTTCGTAGACCATGTTCACTATGTTTTGCACAAGTTGAATGTGTTCGTCTTCAACTGGGCCTAGCGGAATCATCAACATCGGGAAGTGAAAAAACCACGAAGAATGACTTTGAACACTGATTTTGCTGACTGATTGATTGAGCTTACCTGCGATTAAATCTTCACGAAAAGAGTTAATTAAACTGTTCCAGTTCTCAAGTGCTAGTTTCAATTCTTCGTTTTGTAGATGGTAAAATCTTCTTTGCTGACTGTTCTCTCGTCTAAACTTAGCATACTCAACTGCACCTCGAACAAAATACGTTGCTAGATTTGAATCTCTTGTCCACAAGAATTCTCTAATCCCTTTAGCTAAATGTCGTCCAACTTCTATATTTTCATGTGTTAACGCGGTTGCCATTGCATATTTCAAGTTTGAAACTTGTTCAGGATCTAACTCCAAGTCAAACAATCTAGGAAGAACAAATGCACACGCTCCTGTACCATAGTAATCGGTCTTATCGTGGGCTGTTGTTCCATCGAGAATATGGGCATGCATGAATATTGATTCTAAGATTACGTCAAAGCACCATTCTTTTTCCTGCTCACATAGATCTTCAAGAGCATCGCGTACACAGGCTGCTGCAACGACAGTTATTGTGCCAATTGCCATGTCTGCAAAATTCCCAACCTCATTTTTTTGCAGAGATTGAAGCAACTCCTGTGCTGCTAACAGCGCACTGGAATAAGAATCAAAGTACTTATCTTCAAAAACTTGCTCTTCAAATATCTTCCTTCCCCATAAATTCAAGGTCGTAACACTATTATCGATTGCATGCTTCTTATTAAATTCCTGCTGCTCTTTCATTAAGTCTTCTGGTAGTTCTGATGAGCTTTGTAACAAGACCCTATTATTTTCTTTATCTTCGACAGCTTCCCAAGTTCTAGTATCGACGCGATGTACCATGAACCTGAGATTACTATTGTTATCAGAGTTAGCTTCAGCTATTAGCTCATCAAGTATTTCTAATGCGCACTCTCTATGCTCAGTATTTAGCTGTAGTCTTGCTAGTAGCGTTTCTAAGGACTCTTTTCTCCAGTCTCGTAGTGCAGCAGTCCTTCGCTCCTCAATGTACATTTTCGACATTACGTCTCTATCTAAGCCAAAAAAGTGAAGTTCGTTTCCTCCCATTTCACCCGTCATTCTTACAAGATCTAAATCAAATAGGCTGGAGGTTTTTAGTAGCGGATAGGCGGCCTTCCCAACTTTCTCTGGGAACCCAACAGCGATAGATGCAAGAACTGATGTTGGCATAACTGAGTTGCTAGATCGCAACAGGTAGTCAAAAAGCCACTCAATTTGATTGTTTTCGTCCGACTCTTTAATGTAATCAATTAGCCAATTCTCCAAAGCCATTAATGCACATTGAAGTAAATAGGGTAACGTGGACAACCCTCTATATCCTTTCCAAAGGTGATTAGAACAATATTGAGTAACATTTGAGCCGTCATTTAATGGAATAACTACTTTGTTTACCACCGCTTCATATGGATAAATGCTTTCCTGTTCGTTATCCATTGGGGCAGCAAAGTCAGACTCGGTATATTTTTGTGCGGTTATGTTGCACAGCTTTATAATGAAATCTAAACCTAGTCTAGGGTTAGACTGAAGAAGGTATTTGAATGGCCCCTTTGCGCCGCTTGCAGGAAAGAAGTCACGTTCTTGATCTAATCCAAAATGTTCTTCTAGTTCGATTCTACCGTAGGAGCTATATCCAAATTCATCCTCTTCTGGTTCTTCCAAGAGCCACTCATGTAAAGCAAGCTTAACTATGAAATCAGGATTACGCTTACACAGCATAGCTACGTCTGTCCCAACGAGAGCTAAGCTAGTTAGCTGCTCTACGTACCCAAGCCTTCTAGGAGAACGTTTTGAAATGAACACTTCTTTGTCCATTAAACTTTTAAATTCTCCATCAATTGAGGTTGAAGTTTTTAACAAAGCACTAAGTATTTTTTTTCTTTGCCCTTCTTTTTGGTACGAGTCTTTTACTTGCTCCAATAACCACAAGCTTAGTAGTCCAACACTACTCGAAGCTTCAGGTAGCTCCTCATATATATTTATCAGGCCACACCACTCATCTATAACTTCAACTAATTGAATCCGAGCGGCTTTGCTCAAGCTTTCCCTGACTTCATATACAAAATCAAATATAGCTTTCCATCCATTTCCAAATGGCTGTAAGAATAGAGCTTTCAGCATCCCTGATTTAACATCTTTAGCTAACAAACTGTTGTATTTGGGATTAGGTCTTTGGCAAGTAATTCTTAGAATGAAACAAAATCTAATCAACAAAGCACAATCTTCAGATAAGAGGTCAGATTTCAATGAATAAATAAAGCGCTCTGGTGAATGATGCTGCAATACCGCTGAGATTGCTTCATCTTTCCAGTAATTATCTACGGTAGAGGATTTGAGTAATTCTTCTATAAATTCATTAGTATTTTCTTCATACTTAAGCTTTCTGTATAACCACAAGCGAAATGCTCTACTTATTGCTGGCTCACTACCAATTCTGGATAAGAACTCAACTATATTGCCCGTATAAACCACATATTCGGACTCTATAAACTCTTCAAGCGCCCAGTCTTCAAGTACATCATGCATAGGACTGACGGTGGAAGTTCTAGTGTCCCGCAGAATCAAGTTATCTTCTTCTAGTTTCGCAACAACATCAGGTTCAAACTCGCTTACACGTACTCCAAACAACATTTTCTTAGCGCGTTCTTTTGCAATATTGATAAACGTCTGCTTTCGTTTTTCAGGCATACCAAACTTTCTATCAGCTTCCTTAGCAATTACCATTCGCCATACGGTTTCTCTGAAATCATTTTCGTTGTCGCCTGATGAAAACTCTGCGCCATTAACGATTGCCCTAACAGCAATATCCATGAAGAAAGGTACTTTAAGTAGTTCACCCAGTGAACTATTTGAGACTAAGTTCTTTAGCTCAGGGATATGAGCGCATACTCTAAGAATTTGTTCTTCCGTAAACTCATCAATACTGACGCTGCTAAATTGAATAGCACTAGGTTGGAGGTAGGTAAATGTAATTTGTTGATATGCGTAATCGCGCCCTGTCGCAATTATAGTCCAGCCACTTTGCCTTTTTATATATTGGAGTAAGTCACTAAACGTATCAGGGTGGTTCAATTCTAGTACTTTTTCTAAAGATTCTATAACAAGGATTTTTTCTTTAAGTAGTGAAAAATGACCTTCAATTTGACCTAAAGAAGAGGTCATTCCAATCGAAGCGAAAACATCATTTAGGTGACTTTTATCTAAGTCTTCAGCACGCAAGTAAAAAACGGGGACATCAACGTTTTTTGTTAATATGAAGTCCTTAACTGCACCTGACTTACCAACCCCTCTTGCGCCAGTTACAAATAGGAAGTCAAACGAAGCATATGATCGAGAAATTTTTTCTGTTTGTTCGGGGCGCTCAACATGAACTCCTTGAATAGTGTTAGAAATTCCCTCAAAAATGTGCTCACTGCGCTCTTGGAGTTTCAAAAGATCGTTTTCAAAATCTATTTTAGGTGAATAGTTAAACAGCTCTTGAATTTCTTTTGGAATGCTATTTGAAGTTAAAATACCTGCATTTTGATTAAACTCTTGAACGCAAGTCACTAACTTGGATAACACTAATGAAGGCGACTCGTCTGAATAAAGACTTATTAACGAGCAAAGTAGGTTAGCAACTATTGAGTTCTGTGAATCCAAATCAAAAGACAGAATTTGAAACGATTTTAAAAAACCCCATAACTCATTATCTGTTACTTTACGCCCACCATTGGCATTAGCTAGCTGCTTTTTGAATACTTCTAGCCGTTGAAGCTTTGCTTTACTCGTAAAGCCTTCTGTATTGCATTTTTTCAAAAAGTCTTGAGAGTTTGCCGAGTATTTAGCCCATTCCAAGAGCGGTAAAGTGTTATTGACATCGACTTTAGGTAAAGGCCCCGTTATCAAAGCAATAGAGTCTAACTCTACACTGAATGTATTTTTCTTAAAATCATGCCATGCACTTTTAATAACCTCAGCAAAAACTGACTTCTCGGATTCACTAAAAGATATTTCATGCTTGATCTGAGCAAAAAGGTGGCTGTTATTGCCTGAGATGTCCGACGCGACCAAAACGAAATCATCAGTTTCTACACCACCATACTTAGCTTGAAACCTAAGCTCCTTAGCCCTCATAAGTTTCGATAGGCATGGAATGCAAGACTTCGTAAAAAGTGAAAGTGCAAAAGCTGCTTGTACCCTAGTCTCGAAATTTACACCACCGCCGCCAGTTGAAAATGGATTACTCTGCTTTTTTAATTCCATGCTCACTTATAAACTCCCTGACGATTGCATTTATGCTTTCTAAAATTTAATTACCACAATATTAATTGAACAAATACTGCTTGTTAATAAATAGGTTTCAATCAGGGCCTCGAAGCTCAGCATTATGTTCAAAACAACCCGCTACCACCTTCAGCAGAAGGATGCGTTGATTCATAAACTACTGACAATTTCTTGCGACTCACATGAGTATATAGTTGAGTAGTAAGAATGCTGGCATGGCCCAGCATTTCTTGGATGTGGCGTAAATCAGCGCCATTATCTAACATCGAGCTTGTGGTGTTGTGGAGATACAAATGTCACGCACCAGTGCGGTCAAAACCAGCTAATTTCACGTACAGTGATGCCATATCAGACAACTTCCCCGGAACATAGCGTTTGCGATTGTTAGCCAGAAACAAAGCCTTTCCTGAGCCTATGAATGCAAACATTGGTCTTATCTTACCAATGTAGAAAGCTAACCACTCACATCCTCGTAAACTGATTGGCACCAAACGTTCTTTTTACCCTTACCATGAACACATACCAACCTGCTATTGTTGTCAATGTCATCAATATTCAACTTAACCAATTCATCACGTTTGATGCCAGTCGCAAAAAAAGTTTCAAGCATAGCGCGGTTACGCAAGCCTTTGATGCCGAACATTATCGGCTGGGTTCTAAGCGATGATTGGGGGGACCATAATACATAACGGTTGAAAAGCTCCCGCATTCAGATCTCCGGCCACAGATACTATTTGCTCAACACTCTCGCAAAGAGGTCGCTAATAGACTCCGACAAGTGACCCCAGCCTCATTGATCGTCCATTTCTGGCGCTCTGCGGTCAGACGATAAGCTGCTTTCTCTCTAAACTAGAGATAGGCGACCTAGCTCAGGGCCAATCATTCATCACTCGCAGTATCGCCCAATGAGAGAATTGGTAACAAGATAGCCTAAGTCAGCACCTATAAACACAAATTCATTCCTATTTAAGACGCTATTAAAACAATTTTTTAAAAGAATACTTTAATCTTTTTAGTACGTTTTTTATTTCTTTTTTATATATAAAGCAATTTAAAAAATTATCTTTTTAAAGTTTCTTATGTAAGATACTAATAATTTCAAAAATATAGAGAGATATTAAAATATCTATTATTTTCAGTACCATAAAAAGATATCAGGAGACTTGATGCCCGATTATTTTTTGGATTTGACAATTTAGCGGTTACTTATTATTCGTTCTCATATCGATTCGCTACCGGACAAGATAAAAATGAGAACCGCGAAAACAAAGAATACAACAGTTTCAATTAAGCCCCTCGATAAATCTGAAAAAAAACGTGTAGTCAGAACCATCGCCAACATCATTGTGAACAAAATTACATCATCAGATCAAGCAAGGTTTCTTCTTAAAAAAGCGAGAAATACCGATCAAGAAGTTAGCTGTTTAGCTAATTCAGAGAGGAAATGAAAAATGAAAGTCAAAGCTGCAATGTATATAAGGGTGAGTTCAAGTAGACAAGCTCAAGAGAGTGATAGCTTTGATGGGCAAAGACTGAGAATACAGGAGTACGCTGAAAAACATGGTTATCAAATCGTCGCAGAATATTGCGACACTGCATCTGGCTTTAAAGAAGACGTAACCCGTCCGGGTATGGAACAACTGATGAGTGATGTAGCATTCGATCGCTTCAGTTTTGAAGTAGTACTTGTTTACAAATTCTCAAGGTTTTCAAGAGTTGTGGATGATCAAGAGGCAAGAGTTAAATCTCTTTTAAAAAGTGGAATACGCCTGATATCGATAACGGAACCACTCCCTGAATCAGCAAGTATTGCTAAGATTTTGAGAGTTATTTTTGGTGTAATGAATGAAAACAATAGCGAGCAAAACAGACAGATCGTTCGAGATAGGCTAGAAGAGACCGCGAAAAAAGGTTTCTATACCGGCGGGCGAGTACCGTATGGTTACAAATCAGTCGAAGTCATAGACCCTAATTCTACCAAGCGGAGGTTTAAACTAGCGATAAATGATGATGAAATTTCCGTTGTAAGAGAAATATTTTCTTTGGCTGAAATTGGTCTAAATGGAAAGCCTATGGGCGTGAAGGCAATAGCCGCGCACTTAAACGACCGTGGAACTAAATATAGAAACGGTAAGCCCTTTAACCGTAACATTATAAATCGAATGCTCAGAAATCCTTGTTATAAGGGAGAGTATAGATTCAAAAGCCATGCGGAAGGTCCTGAATCAGACGCAATCATCGTTCCTGTCCCCAAGGCAGTATCACCAGAGCATTTCGATACTATTCAAAATGGGCTCGAAGAAAGGCAACTTAAAAATAGGGACACGAAGAGAAAGCGCTCAGCGCACCTGCTAACCGGTATATTAAAATGTCCCTCGTGCCACGAGCCAATGAACTACATGAGAGCTAAAAGCGGTCGTTATCACTACTATCGCTGCGCTAAGCAAGTTAGAGAGAGCGCTAACGCATGCAATGAGTCAAACATAAGAGAAGAAGTCGCTGACACTATAGTTAAAAATGAGATTATCCCATTAATATTTAAACGCGACTTTATTCTTAACGTATCGCAAGAGGTTCAGACTATTATCGCCGATATCAATAGAAAGAAAGGTCATAACAAATTACAACTCGATAAAAAAATTTCTGAGCGTAAAGAACAACTTCACACACTCCATAGAAGATTGACAGAAGCAGAATTTGAAGTTGACGAATACTTCAATACTTATAAAGAGTCATTAACGACAGAATTGCGAGCATTAGAAGCGTCATTGAATGAATACAATCAATTGACTACTCTTCCTTTCTGGAACTTTGGAGAAAGACAAGCTGACCAGTTTCTAAAGCTAATCGAGGAAGTCATAGTAAACGACTCGACAGAAACACTTAAGTGTCTGCTACTGTCAGTGATCGATGAAATAGTAATTCGAAAAGATGTTGTTACAGCAACCGGAAAGAGAATTGCTCTACTGAGTGAGGTCTCAAAAAAGCGAAAAGAGGGCCCTGAAAAACAGGTGCCCTCTTTCGGCACTATTTGGCGGAGAGAGAGGGATTTTATCCGAACCAATATATAACTGATATTAAAAGAAAAATTAATTTTAAAAATTTCAAATGTACCAATCAGTGTACCTATGACGAAATATCAATGAGTTAACGTCCGTGAATCCTGTACACCAGTTCCTGAGTCTGCTTTTCAAATGACATTATAGCAATTGAAGCGTCAAGCAAAGTATAAAGCTTTGCTCCAGAGGCGTTAAGGCTTGGCTTCACTCCAGCATAATTTAAACGTCTGCGAATTGTTTTTCTGTCCATGCCATATATCTCTGAAAGTTGAGAAATATTAAACTTGTAAGATTTTTCTGTTTCGTAAATTTTTTTAGCCATAATCTGGTTTCCTTCAGTCTATCTGCACACCTTACCCAATTTATAAGGTAAGAATGTCCAGTTTAACTTATTGTTATTAAAGAATTTCCCCACTTTTATGGGGCTACTGGTGGTCGCCCTAGGGAAATGCGAAAAATTGTCGAATCCCGCGAGCCTGCTGCCCGTGGTCACTAAATGATTTGCCAGGGTCCCCGGCGTTTTTGCTGAAGACCTTGTGTAGCAAGGGCTAGGGGAAAGAATTCCCCTAGCTTTGGTAGGCTTAAAAGCGCCAAATGAAACGTAACTGGTAAACTGTTTCATGGTGTGTATTTCCATCTAATCCACACCGTTGAACAACGCCCGATCCCCAGCTAAAAAGGTATTTGCTAAGTCTTGCTCTCTGTTGTCCAGGTAGTTAACCGTTGTTGATGGGCTACTGTGGTTGAGCAATTGCTGTAACTCAGCTAATTGGATACCTGCTTGCTGCCTCAACCGGCTACCAGTTTTTCTAAGTGAGTGTGTACCTAAGTTCACACCACCAATTACACCGTTCTCACGTCTATATTTAAGCACGGCAGCCTGTGTCTCTTTCATCCATCGCCAGGCAGTGACTCTACCGATTGGTTTAATTTCCTCACCATATGGAGATTGAAACAAAAATACGTCGTCGGGATAAACTACCCGCATACTATGTAACTTTTGTACTGCAATAGGCGTTAGCGTAATTATCTTTCTCTTCTTCGTCTTAGATTCAATTATGGTGAATTCCCCAGTATCAAACCCTTCTTCAACGTTTTTCCATGTAATCGCCAATAAATCACTCACTCTCAAAGCCCATAAAGCTAACAGCTCTGCAAGACGGCGGGCTTTTAAGCCGCGCCGCTCCTCTAAGGTATTAAGAATGATTTTGAATTCATCAGCATCTCGCGCACTATGAACTCTTGGCATTGTTATCCCTTATAATTTTGTCTGGCTTCATAAATTGCTTTGGGATCGTAAGCTTGCTTTTGCTTCTCTTCTGGCTCGGAAATACCTCTAAATATTTCCCGTTCTTCATCTTGTATTGATTGTATGGAGTAAATTGCTTTACCAAGAAGAGCTGACGGGTTTTCTATGTCGAGTATCAACGCCTCTACGTCTATATCTATATCAGCCGCAGCAACCTTGTCTTTTATCCCATTTGCTTGCTCAATAAACCAGTTGGCCTTACTACTAGTCATTTTACTCAATGACTTTGCTAGTCTTGGGTATCCAGCCGAATCAGCCAAATCTAACGCCGCTTCGATGCCTATATTCTCAAGTGTTTCGTTTGTATCCTGATTAATAAGCTTCGCAACATCTGGGAGGTTTAATTTTATGGCATCTGCAGCTTCGGAGGCTGAATTCGCCTTTAAGCCTGAAAATACATTATCAAAATTATCTTGTGATACTTTAGCTCCAGATACAGCCCTTACTCTGGGTTTCAGCTTTCCTTGAATGGACTCGATTACACCTTCCAAACTACCTAGTGTGTGAGCCATTTTACTAGATACAGCGTCAGCGCCGATCATCGTCCCACCTTTGCCAAATTGTTGTTCAACAACATGTTTAGAAACGTTCATATTTCTAGCTACACGCTCTATAAAGACGTTCGCAAGATGATCAAGCTGCTTTTGCATGGCCGATTGCCCCTCATCAGAGGCGATATCCAACCGTTTGTTTGGGCTTTGACTAGATACAAATTCGTAACTGGTTTGACCTTCGGGATCATCCTGCTTTACGACAGAGCAGACGACACCGATTGAACCTACAGACGCTGTTGCGTCGATAGTTACTGACTCACATGCTGAGGCTATCCAATAAGCGGCTGAACAACCTAACCCGCCCACATATGCTTTTACAGGTTTAGTCTGCCTGCCCTGGTATATCATTTCGCTTAATTCATGTATTCCAGATGCTTCACCGCCAGGTGAATCAATATTAAGTACAATACCTTTTATCTGAGGGTTATCTAATGCGGCTGTAAACTCTTTCGCTAGCAATTCAGTGGACACACCACCACAAATATTATGAAAAATGTTAGCGTAACGACTTACTACACCCTGAACATTTATAACTGCAACTGCACCACGAATTGTTGTAATTGGGCCGGACTGCTTACCAGAATGAGACTCTAATGCGCTTGGGTTAATCTCCTCTCGCATAGCAACCTTGCTCATTCTCTGCAAGAAATTACCTTCAAGCGCCCATTTTTGGCTAGCGAGAAATTCAAATGATAAATTCTTACTCATAATGGCACCTTGTCGTTTTCTAGCTCCATGACTGGAATAGTGCCTTTGAACTTAGCTCTATCCCGAGTTAATGCAGATAAATCCGGCAGTAACTGACTTTCGATCGCTCTTTGATGAGATATTCCTGTTGCCAGCTCTTTTAGTGACCTAAGCTCTTTATGTAGTATCAGAGCAGAAGTGCCGCTTTGGTATTGGTCAAACAGATTGTGCGCAAATGATGTTAATTGGCAGGCTTTGTATGAGTCATCAATGAAATAGCAATATTGCTCTATCACATCTTTGATATTTTCTATTTCCGCAGCCCAGACAATAGTGAATAACTCGACTGCTTTTTCAATTTTATATTGCATTTGAAATCCCGGTTAAGGGAGGCAAAGCCCCCCAGGTAATATTAAGAGGAGGCTTTTAGTTTTATTCTACGAACCGCGTCGGGAACAGTAACAAGGCTAATTGGGTTAGACTGGCACTCTAAATCAAAGCCTCTGTTCATTCGCTTTGCTTCAGCTCTGGCGTAATGTGGCACACCCATAGTATCCACCGTATCGACATAATCTGCGGGTGCAAAGCGAGTAATACACAGACCATCAACAACTGGAACTAGAATGGCTTCATCTTCTTCAATGAATTTGGTATCCCCGACAAATGCGTCATACTCTTCCCAAACAATTGATGCATATTGAATTGCATCATTGTCTTGTCTAAGCACTTCACTCTCTCGAAATCTTAGAAAAGATTCACGTACATCATCAGCACCTTCCAGGCTGTCGAAGAATGCAGGCCCACATAAAGCCACCCAGCGAGAAATATTGCTTACCTTCAACGCTTCTTTGGCTTTCTTCTTTATCGCTCTGATTTGCTTTTTGGTCGTACCTAATGATAAATCCAGTTCGTCGATTACTGGCTCTAAACCAAACTCCTTGTGAATATCTAAAATAACGGAGCCGTCCTTGTCTAGAACTTTGCCAACTAGCGCGCCAGCTCTTTGATACTCAAACGTAGCTTCATTGTTATTTTTCAAGCTCTCTAGCTTGTAGAGGATATAGTCCTGAACTTGGTCTTCGTAACTGGAATTACCGAACGGGCGAAGGTTTTGGAAATCATCAGCAATAACACTTACCGCTTGAAGCAGGTGAGTAGTTTGAAGCTTAACTATTTCACGCTTTTCTTCCCCTGCATATTGAGGGTCGCCTCCGCGCAAAGAGCTTTGAACTAACTCAACAATTCCTTTTTTGAATTCAATGGCAATATCCGTGGTTGGTATGCCTTTTTCGTGGAACAGACCGAGCGCCTTGATCCGCCCTGGAATGTTATCTTTTTGATTGATAGCTGTGGTGAGAGTAGAAACCGAAAATAAATCCGAGTTACTTATTAATTCTTCGCAAGTTTGTGCAAGAAATGACATTGATTATTAAACCTCATATGAATTGTTTCAATGAGGCTTAATAATCACAATTGTTTCATAGCTGGTCGTGTAAGACCTGGCTTTCTTTTTCTTTGGTCACTTAATCCAACTCCTAAATGTTTGATTACAGTAACAATCCTCTCCTCCCGAAACGGAAACCCCTATATTTATCAGGTGGTCATGAAATGCATTTGAAATAGTTAGGAGTGAGGCATTAGGATTGTCTTTCATGAACTTTTCCACGAAAGGTTTCACCAATGGGCGAATGCTTCTATATTTTAGCTTTGATAATCCTAGTTCTTTTTCGCGATTTAGCTTAGCGGATATTTTCGAGGGGTCGACTTCGTCGTATTGCATAAAAAAGATTAAAGCAAGCTCCTTTATTGCCTCATTCGCTTTCTTTGACTCAATACGACTGAAAAATTCAATAGCGACGGCCAAGAAATGAAATTCCGCCTGGGGAAGCTCTTCAATGCGAGAGCGCTTTCCTTTAAGCCAAAGTCTGAAAGTCGATATTTCAGGCGCTTTTTCATCTGGGAAATTACTCCTCAAATGAGCGACAAACTCCTCATGTATCTTTTTGCCTGTTATACGAGGATTTTCAGCTCTCATCTTTTCTGCAAACGGCAATGCCAGCTCTCTAGCGATTTTGAAGTTACCTTCTTTAAACCCGCCACGTTGGCTCGCGCCAAGTATTAATTTAGAAAGATACTTAGAATCAACCTGATCCCACTGGCGATATATTATGTTGTCAAATTCGTGAATTACCTCTTCTTTTGATTCTGGAAAAGCTTGAACATAAGCTTCCAATGCCTTTTGCAGGTTGGTGGTCTGAACTTCAGGTAAATCATTTAAGCCTGATTTCACGTAATGTGTCTTAAGAAAATGAACAGCCTGAAAAAGTTTAGCTAAAACATCTTTTTCTGATTGTTGATACCATTTGTCCCACATTTCTAACGTGAACAATTCCCACTTGAAAAAGTCCGCCTTTGCTGGCGTTTCGTAACCTGTATGATGAGTACTCACCTCTTCTTTTAGAGCCAACCTGAACTCAGTTCTTGGCGGCACAGATTTGAAGAACTCTTCATATTCTTTTTGCTTTTCGGCTAGTCTCTCTCCGGAAACGCGTTCCCAAATTGGTTCTGGTTTCTTGCTCATGCCACCGCCTTTTCTAACGCTATTGATTTTTCCAGCAATACTTTTAACGCTGCTTCTGCATCTTGGGGATCTGCTTCATGTAAATTGCTATCACTAAAGCAAACCGCTAGTTGAACAACTTGTCGTTGTAAATCTTCTGCTTCTCCCTCTAACTCAAGGGGGCGCACTTGTTCAATTAACACTGCAAACAAATCATGTATTTCTGCTTCTTCTAACTCAGAAATATCAGCCGTATGAAACAAGTGGCAAAGCAATTTTGTTTTGCGAAGTGAAGATTTGATTTGTTCAATTTCAATGTTTTTCATTTTACTACTCTCTTATATATTTTTTTGGTTGGAATACACTACAAACCCACCAAAGGCTACAATCACAAAAATTAGTTAATTTAATCAATCAGTTATTAGACTACTGTCATTTCTAATAACCCACTACTAGGTGGGAATATACCCCCCAGATGATAAAAGCCACTCGGGCAATTGATGACTTGGGCCGCCGGTAACAGCAACACCATAAAAAACAGAGCGACCTTCAGCCTTTCCTTTTCTAACATTTCCGAATCGCTGCGCTGCTTCCTCAAAGCACGAACTAAACGTTTTCTGAGTCAATCTCATTTTGGGGTCGTGATTATGATAATCACAGTATTGTAGGTAAGCATGAAATAGCTTTTCTCTTGGCTTGTCTGCATGAAGCGTACTTGGCTTTCCTCCCACAATGCATTTTGCTGATTCGTGGTAATACAAATCCGAAGCAAACCCGGTAATAGGATCAGAGTCAGTTAAAACCTCTTTCGCATCTTCACTGTTTATGGCATCAACAAGAATATTGTAAACAGAGGATTCACCGCCTTTTAATTCCATCCAAGAAAGTAAGAATTGTATGATTGCTGGCACTTCTGTCTTTAGTTTCTGCGCAAGATTCTTTTCTCTGGCTTTTGCTGGAACCTTTCTATCCAATTTAACAATAACTCTACGTCTGGCAATTGCGCCGCCACGGTCTGTGAATTTCATCGGGTCATTATTCACCGCTAACACAATGGCGCGTATATAAGCTTTAAATGGAGAGCCATATAAGCGACGACATGAGACAGGATCACCACCGGTAATTTTCTTTAATCCAGCCCCATCCCCTTGATACTGTTTCATATCAGGCAAATATAAGAGCGCAGCATTGGCAATACTTGCCCTACCTTCTGGTGTTTCTAAATCTTTCGCTTCAATTGTTTGGACACTAGCTTCACCAACTAGAAGGTTTATCAAGGCGGCAAGCGTACTTTTACCCGTCCCCCCTTTACCAACCACTTCAACAAATAATTGCCAGTCGTACTTTCTTAATAAAACCATGATCATGCATGAAAGAAGAACATCTAACCTGGCGCTTGCTCTGGTGCTGCTTGATTCTGTCTCATCCATCCCTGAAATAAAATTCAAGAAGTTTTTGAAATTGGGGCATTGTTCCAGGCTCCCATCCGTAATTTGATATTCAACGCCTGTTGAGTATCTTGCGTATAGCTCTTTAACGCTGCATTCGATAAAAGTGCCAGTGACCGGATCAAGTACCCCATTTTTAAAAATAATATTTGATTGTTTCGGTGGCGGTATTCTTGCTAACTCAAACACGAGTGATTTTGCGACACCACTAATTTTACTAGATGAAAAACCGTCTTCGCCGTAGTAACGCTTTAATTCCATATAGGTTATTCTCTCCAGGCGCTTGTTTGCACTTCCAAACTCCCGCCAGAATCCTCGTTTTGCATCCCATTTATAAAGCTCTTCTTCTTCATCCGATACAGCCAAATCGTCCTTTAAACTGTTGGCAATAAAGGCTGCAACTTTTGAATCCTTGGAAAGATCAGGACGCTGCAAATTGTTATACCCACCTATAGTAGGGTTTAGCTTCTCATTGTTGGGAATACCCCCCTCCCCTGTATCCCCTGTTTTCTCTTGGTTTTCTATACTTTCGTAGGGTTTGTAGCCTTTGTAGGGAATAATATTCGTTCGCTGCTTTTCTTGGGTGGCATTATCTAAAATACTATTAAATTGTTTAATAACTTCGTTCTCTCCCGAATTCAAAAATAAATCGTTCCAATCATTTCCAGCGTCGCTCGATGGGAAAATAGGGATTGCAGCAATTCCACAGACTGATAATGCCGCTTCGCTAGCTTTTTTAAATCCGATAGAGTCGCAGTCACCTGCAATGATGAGATTGGCTTCAGGATTTAGCCCTTTGATAGCTACCGCTACCTTAAGCAAATTTCCCGCGCTAAAGGCACAAACTGAAGTAATAGCCATAGCCGATTGGCATGTTGAAGCGGATGCGAATCCTTCGGCAATTATAATATCGCTAGCGGCCTTGATTGCGTCAAAGCCATCCAATGGGAAAAAACCGCTGGCTTTTTGTCCCCCAAATAACCCTTGCTTACCCTTATTAACACAAACAAACTCAAGAGAAATTAGCTCTTGGTTTGCATCATAAATGGGTAAAACTAATGTTCCAGGTAGGAATTCAGTTTTACCGTTTTGAACTTTAGACAGTAGAACCTTGCTTCCAAAGGGCTTTACCTTCTTTTTCAAAAGGTATGGTTCTGAGGGAGTGGCAACTTTTGCACCGCTCCAGATTGCAGAAGCTTTTTTCTTGGCAGCTATGCGGCTTTTAAGCTTGTAATCATCATTTGCTGAACGTTGGGGTCTGCCTTTATTTGCGTAGCTTTTGTTCACATCGCGACTTATGGAAGAACCTACCCCTACAACTGATGCAACTTCTTTAATAGTTTTAGACAACTCCCAGCTACAGGACTTCGAGATAAGGTCAAAGCCATCCCCTGATTGCTTATCTTCACACTTTCTGCAATGCCAAGTACCATCACCATTAAGATTGTCAAAGTGAAATCTATCGTGCCCGCCACATACAGGACAGGGGCCATGCTTACCTGGCGCAGGTACATTTAAACCAAAACTTGCAAATATGTCGTGCCATGAATTATTGGCAGCGCTTTTTACTTGTTGAAGGAATGCCATGTTTAGACCTCCGACAGCTCTTTGAATTGCTGTTCTAATTCAGGCCATGACATTATTTGAGAAACGGTTTTAAGAACGTGAATCTCTCTTATCAAGTGGGCGCTTGCCAGAGCTTCTGTGTTCAATCCCTTCAATACATCGAGCCGGAACGTTACCCATGCTTCTAAAGAGTCAGTAGTATTCATTTTGCCCCCTTTATTGGCTGGCAACTGATGAAAACTAACGGTAAACCTGATAATGCTTTTCGGGCTTCTGCTTCGGACTTTGCGATTACGGATTTTCTGCGAATTCGCTTCAAATCAGATAGTTTCTGCCTGGTATTTTTGGCAATTAGAAAGGTGTAAATCATTATTTGCTTTCCTTGGTCAAATAAACCAAGGCGGATCGGGTAGCCGCAAAGCAGTGCCGACCAAGGAAGGCACAGCGGGGGCGTATTCTTTGGCTCCCGACCCATGCCCCCGAAAAACAAATCAATGAAGAATGCCCTGAAAGAATCAGGCATTTCGGGATGGGGTACAGATTGTCCTTGGTCAGTCACTACTCGCGGGTGCTTAATCCGCCAGTGTTTAAGTCGGGTGCTTAATCCGACAAAAAGAATACTATCATTTAACAGAGAGAGGTCAAATAATTCTTTAAACATCATACTAACGACCCCTCTCAAAGCTGGCGTGAAGCTTCAAGCTGGGATACGAGTTCTTTTAGTTCGGGCTCAGTTTTGCAAGCAATCATTGCTTTTATAACTTGGTCAACTTCGTGGGCTGGCCATCCAACTATTTTTGCTCCCAGAGGGATAGGACGCGGGAATAGTCCTGCTGATATTCGATAAAATAAAGTTGTTGGGGGTAATCCTGTACGGTGACAGACTTCTTTTCTTCTCTCGATTCTTAAACCTGTTGTTTGCATTGTGTTTCCTTGAACGTTATGGATAAGTTCAAGAAAATACAAAAACCAAAAATCTTGAGATATTAGAACTAGGCTTTCTTTTTTACATTACGCAGACTACGACATCAAATAGAGGACCCGCCTAGCGTTAGATTGCCTTTTCCTGATTCTTCAATATGTGAAGACCACCAAGCCATCATTTTTTTTCTACGTTCTAAATAGTCTGTTCTGTTGTATGCAGCCCTTACCTGGTTTCTATCAACATGCGCTAAGGCTGACTCGATTATATCAGGATCAAATCCATGCTCATTTAAAGCCGTACTAGCAATTGACCTTAATCCATGCGCGACAAGCTTTTTATGAAATCCCATACGCTTGAGCGCTACGTTGGCTGAATAGGGGTTGGCATGTGTTTTTGGGTTTCGATCAGAGGGAAAAACATACTCTCTATGGCCGCTAATAGGCCTCATGACTTCTAATAACTTAAGTGCTTGTTTAGTCAAAGGAACTACATGCGGTCTCTTTTTTTTCATTCTTCCGGCTGGAATGCTCCAAATTTCTGAATCAAAGTTTATTTCATCCCATCGCGTTCCTGCCGCCTCTCCTGGCCTCACCATAGTATGCAACTGCCACTCAATTAAACATCGCGTTGTTAGTTTAATGCTAGCATTAGCTACTTTTGAAATAAAAACTGGGAGTTCACTAGGTGGTATCGAAGGCATATTTTGCTTTTGTGGCGCTTGAAAAACTTTGCCTATGCCTGCCAGAGGGTTGGAATCAATTGTTCCGGAATTAACAGCGAATATCATAATTTCGTTTAATCGCTGAATTATTCTCTTAACGGTTTCTAGACTTCCTTTTGCTTCTATTGGTCTTATTACGTTAATCACCATAGGCGCACGTAATCTTGATATGGGAGCCTTTCCTATTTCAGGGAAAATATGTTTCTCCAAAGATCGCCAAATATCTTGGGCGTAATCGGCAGATATGCTGATTTTCTTAACTCGAAACCACTGCTCTGCTACGTGGATAAGAGTATTTTCGTGCTCTTCTTTTTCCTTATTTTTAGTTTCTGCTCTATGAATTGCAGGGTCGATATCTAGTGCTAGCATTTCCCTTGCTTCTTTTCTTTTTATCCGTGCTTCTTTTAGGGATAGATCAGGGTATACACCAAAGCTAATATTAGCCCGCTTTTTCGTGGCTGGTTTTATGTAATTGAATATCCAAAGCTTTGAACCGTTGGGCTTTACACGTAGCCTAAGCCCTTCACCGTCGGACAATATATATTCTTTATCTGTGGGCTTAGCCTGTTGTACTTCAGTATTAGTGAGGGGTTTGGTAATTCGTGCCATTTTGGGTACACCACTGAATGCTTTGGGGTATCAGTGTACCATCAAGTGTACCTAAAACAACCGGATAACTTGGAATGCAATGGAATGATTCGGATAAGAAAAAACCCGAAAAGCTTTGATATATATAGCTTTTCGGGTTCTCTTGGTATCGTATGGATACCCAATTTGGCGGAGAGAGAGGGATTCGAACCCTCGATACGCTATAAA
>CEVA01037461.1_pt1 | contig 26576 bp, 28 predicted proteins | sample 361521 | NCBI WGS metagenome assembly CEVA01 (sample SAMEA2622823, study PRJEB7988) | marine metagenome | isolation source: saline water (ENVO:00002010), including
CGCCGGTACGTCTGACTGGAGCACATGGGCATGCTGGAAGAGGACCCGGCCATCCAATGCCGGAAGGAGGGCGTTTTCGCCATCTCAGACGTTGGGGAAGAACCTCGGGGACCGGCCCACCACCTGATGAGCGACGTCTGCCTGCGCGACGGCATCACCTGGGACTGGTTCCCGGAGAACTGGAGTTTCGGGAACGGAGCCACTGTCCACAAGACCACAGCCCTACCCGAATATGAGACCGTAGTGCACGGCACCGGTTTCTCCCTGGACCGGTTCTTGGCGATGAACGGCCCAGCACGCCTGGCCAAGCTCGAACTGCAACGGCGACTGAAGCGGAGCGAAGGCTGGGCAAATTGGGAGGCCAGATGGGCTCCGGGCACCTGCCCGCAGGAGGCGGTGGACGTTCACCTGACCTGGCTGGTCTTCAAGCACCGTTTGCCGGAGTCCGTCTACCAGAAGCTGCGTCATTCCATCGAGGATACAACCTTCGAGCTGCCCCGCCGCCTCAGCTACGGACCCGCTGACGAACCGTGGAAATACCTGTCCCAGGTGAGGAAACTGGAGACCGCAGAGGAGGAGCATGCTGTACCGAAATATTAGGGAGATAGCCACCGGCCAGTGGGTCGATGTCCTGTTCACCACGGAAGCTGAGCAATTTGACGTTAAGGCCATCAGCCACCGGGCCGACATCGCGGCGGCCCTGGGAGTGGGACGCACGACCCTGGAGGTGATGGACAGCTCCAGCGACCAGAGAACCGGGGTGCTGCTTGAGATGCCTTCTCCGGTTGAAACGTCCAGTCTGGCGGAGCAATACGGCGCGGCTGCTACGGATAGCGAAAGGATCGGGATACTGGCAGCGGTGTTGGGACTGGCCGGATGACGGACCAGGTGGGAATGTTATGTCGTGTGGACGACCTAGAAATCCCTGGTGCCGCCGACCACCGTCAGCGGGCCGTCTATGTTGATCAGCATCTCTTCCAGCTCGCGCAGCAGATCGTCCAGGTTCCACTTCTTGGCCGCTGAAACCAGGATGCCCGATCGGGCCTGGTGAGAGGAGAGCCCCCTGCCGTTTCGCGGCATACTGGCATCTGACATCAGGTCCATCTTGTTCATCACCAGGAGCCGCGGCTTGTCCAGCAGGTCCAGGTCCTTGAGTGTCTTCTCCACCACCCTGGTCTGCTCCGGCGCCTTGGGGTGGGTCACATCTATGACGTGGACCAAAATGTCCGACTGGGCCAGTTCTTCCAGGGTGGCCCGGAAGGCGGCGACGACGCTGGGGGAGAGCTTCTGGATGAATCCCACAGTGTCACTGAGCAGCAGCGGCGCCCCCGAAGGCAGACGCACCCGCTTGGTCACCGGGTCCAGGGTGGAGAATAGCTGGTCGGCGGCGGTTACCTTCGCGTCGCTGATGGCGTTGAACAGGGTGCTCTTGCCGGCGTTGGTGTAGCCCACCAGGGTAGCCATGGGGATGGTGGACTTCTTCCGGCGGTCCATGTGCAGCGAGCGGCGGCGTCTCACGCCTTCCAACTCGGAACGAATCTTCTGCAGGCGGTTTCTAACCAGACGGCGGTCGGTCTCTATCTGGGTCTCACCGGGGCCCCTGGTGCCGATCCCGCCTCCCAGCCGTTCCAAGTGTGACCACTGGCCGGCCAAACGGGGCAGAAGGTATTCGTGCTGGGCCAGTTCGACTTGAAGCTTGCCTTCATAGGTTGAGGCGTGCTGGCCGAAGACGTCCAAGATCAGGGCGGTGCGGTCCAAGACCTTGCATTTGAGGACGTTTTCCAGGTTGCGCTGCTGGGTTGGGGTCAGTTCGTCGTCGAAGATGACCGTCTCGGCCTTCTGTTCGGCGATCATCTCGCGAATCTCGTCCACCTTGCCGGAGCCGACGTAGGTGGGACCCAGGCGGTTGGCCCGCTGGGTGACACTGCCGACGACCTGGGCGCCGGCGGTGTTGGTCAGGTACTCCAACTCGGCCAGAGTCTCGTCCAATGACCAGGGGTGGTCGCGGCGGGTCATTTCCAACGCGACAAGAATCGCCCTTTCGGGTTCGGGCTCCACCGGTATGGAAGAGCGTTTCCCTGATGAGCGCTTACTTATGGACTCTACCCTCTAATCTTTTTTGGCCCCAAGGAGCTTGTTCTATTTCCCCTTGGGCGGGGGAATCTTCCAGGACTCCAACCGCTGGCAGCCCTTCTCGATCTGTTCGTCGGGAGTGGTCAGTGACAGGCGGATGTAACCCTCTCCGTATGTACCATAACTGGAACCGGGGGTGACCACAACGTCCAGCTCTTCCAGCATGGCCTGGGCCATCTCGGCCGAGGTATAGCCCTGGGGCACCCGGGCCCATATATATAGGCTAGCACGGGGGACGGCGACGTTCATGCCCGTGGCCTGGACGGCTTTCACCACTCGGTCGCGGCGGCGGGTGTAAACATCCACCATCTCATCGACGCAGTCCTGGGGCCCGGTGAGCGCCTCCATGGCCATCTCCTGGACGGCCTGGGGCACGCCTGAGTCCAGGTTGGCCTTTATCTGGAAAAGTGCCTTGATCATGTCGGCGTTGCCCACGGCCATGCCGATGCGCCAGCCGGTCATGTTGTAGGACTTGGACAGGGAGTGGAACTCCAGCCCGATGTCCTTGGAACCGGCAACCTGCAGGTAGCTGATGGGCGAGTAGCCGTCGTAGCCGATCTCACTATAGGCGGCGTCGTGGAGCAGGGCGATGTCGTTCTCCCGGCAGAAGGCGATGGCCGAGGTGAAGTCTTCTTCGCTGGCCACGGCGCTGGTGGGGTTGTTGGGGTAGTTCAGCCACATTACCTTGGCGTTCCGGGCCACATCGGCGGGGATGGCGTCCAGTTCGGGCAGCCAACCATTCTTCTCGTGGAGGGGCATGATGTGACTCTCCCCGCCCGCGAACATGGTGCCCACTCCGTAGACCGGGTAGGCAGGGTCGGGGATCAGGGCGATGTCGCCGGGGTCCAGAAAGCAGAAGGCGGCGTGGCCGATGCCCTCTTTGGCGCCGATCAGCGGCAGTACTTCGGTGTCCGGGTCCAGCTTCACGTTGAAGCGGGTGTCGTACCACTGGGCGAAGGCGCGGCGCATCTCGGGCAGGCCGTCGGTCTCCGGATACCGGTGGTTGGGCGCGTGCTGGGACGCGGTCAACAGCCGGTCGATTATGGGCTGGGGTGTGGGCACATCTGGGTCGCCGATGCCGAAGGTGACGACATCGGCGCCGGCCGCCCGTTTCTCAGCGATGATCCGCGATATCTCAACAAAAGGGTAGGGGGCGAGCTTGCCCAACCGGTCTGAAAACTTCATATCCATTCCCCGCTAAAAACTTCCTCTGCCGGGCCTTCCAAAAAGACCTCCCCCGCACCGTCCCAATTTACCTTGAGCGTGCCGCCGGGCAACGTGATGTCCACTTCGTCCTTACTGTGCCCACAGAGCATGGACGCCACGGCGATGCCCGAGGCGCCGGTGCCGCAAGCCAGCGTCTCCCCTGAGCCACGCTCCCAGACCCTGGCCGTTAGGTGCGAGGGACTGTCCACGTTCACGATCTCGAAGTTCACCCGGTTGGGGAAGATGGAGTGGTGCTCTACCTTGGGACCGATGTCGTGCAATGGAAAATCGGCCACCGGAGCGTCGATGAAGGTGACTGCATGGGGGTTGCCCATGGAGACGAAGTTCAGGGGCATGTCATAGCCGCCCATCTCAAAGGGGTAGTTGAGCACCGGGCCGGGCCCGTACTCTCCCACCGGGCCCAGTTTCACCGGCACGTCGTCGGGTGCGAGAACGGGTTCGCCCATGGACACTCTGGCCCCGACGACTTTGTCATCCTCCAAAAGCGGCACGATGTGCCTGATACCGGCCAAAGTCTCGACGCTGATGGGCGCTACCGTCCTGGAGACGATAGCCCGGTCCAGGGCGTATTTGGCGAAGCAGCGGATGCCATTGCCGCACATCTCGGCCTCGGACCCGTCGGCGTTGAACATGCTCATCTTGAGGTCGGCTACATCCGAGTCTTTGATGAGTATGAGGCCGTCGCTGCCAACGCCGAAGTGGCGGTCGCTCATGCGGCGGGCAAGTTCGGGCCAATCACGCTTTTCAGAACGGGCGTCAACATAGACATAGTCGTTGCCGGCGCCATGCATCTTGGTAAATTTCATATCTGAGCTCCTCGTGGAACAGAGGGCACATTGTACCACAGGCACGGCTTAAATCAGTCTTGGGATGGATGGGCCAACACCAAGGCTGTAGCGTGCTCAACCAGCCCGGTATCCGAGGCGTCCAACCAGCTGATCCGTGGGTCGTTGGCTTTAAACCAGTTGTACTGACGGCGGGCCAGCCGGTGTGTCTGGGTCTTGGTGCGGGAGACCGCTTCCTCCAGTGACAGGACCCCATCCAAGTAAAGGCCCAACTCCCGGTAACCGGGGCTGTCCAGTGCTCCCTGGCCGGCGGGATACCCGGCTTCAATGAGTGATTGGACCTCAGCCAGGAAACCCGCTTCAATCATGGCGTCCACCCGGCGGTCGATGCGCTCATAGAGGGCCTGTCTTTCCATGGTCAGGCCGATGACCAGGTGATTGCCGTGGGTAGCTGGCGGCGGGGCCATTTCCGACGGTCTCTGCCGGGTGGCCTCGTGGATCTCCAAGGCGCGGATCACTCGCCGCACGTTGCGGTGGTCCAGGGCGTCGGCCCGGGCCGGGTCCACATCCCGCAGCCGGTCGTGAAGGGTCTGGGAGCCCAGGGATTCCGCCTCCTGCTCCAAAGCTGCCCGTAACTCGGGGTTGGGCGGCACAGCGGGCACACTCTGCCCCTCCACCAACGCCCAGACATATTGGCCGGTGCCACCGGCCACGATGGGCAATTTGTCCCTGCCGGCTATATCCGAGGCCGCCGCCTGAGCCAATGGCAGAAAGGCCCCCACGCCGAAATTCTCGTCGGGGTTAAGCAGGTCCAGCAGGTGGTGAGGGGCCTGGGAGCACTCTTCGGGGGTGGGCTTGGCGGTGCCGATGTCCATGCCCCGGTAGACCTGGCGGCTGTCGGCGTTTATGACCTCGCCGCCGAAGCGCTGGCACAGGGCCACGGCCAGGCCGGTCTTGCCCACGGCGGTGGGGCCGACGACTGCTATCAGGGGAGTTGAATCCGAAGCCACGCTCTGATTCTACGCCAGCCGGGCAACAACAAAGCGTCTGATTGCTAGGCCTTGGCAGCGGCGACAGCGGCGGCCACCTGCAGGAACTGGTCGGCCTGGAGCGCGGCCCCGCCCACCAGTCCCCCATGGATGCAGTCTTGGGCGGCGAAGTCACCGGCGTTGCCGGCGTTCATGCTGCCCCCATAGAGCAGGGGAACTTGGTCGGCGGCGGAAGCGAAGATACCCCGCAGGGCTTCATAGATGGCCCCACCCATGACCTCGGCGGCGATCCCGGGAGTTGCGGCCTGTCCGGTACCGATGGCCCAGACCGGCTCGTAGGCGACGATCAGACCGGAGGCGTCCGTGACGCCGTCCAGCCCGGCGCGCACCTGGCCGCTGTTGACGTCCATGGCCTTGCCGGCTTCCCGCTCTTCCAAGCTTTCGCCCACGCACAAGATGGGTTTCAGTCCCGCCGCTTGGGCCGCTTTGATCTTGTCGTTGACCGATTCATCGGTCTCGCAGAAGAGTTGGCGGCGTTCCGAGTGGCCGATGATGACGTATTCGCAGAGACCCTGGAGCATGCCGGGAGAGACCTCGCCAGTGAAGGCCCCGGAATCCTGGTGGTACATGTTCTGGGCCCCGACCTTAACTGCCGAACCCTGCACCGCATCCCGCACGGCGGTCAACGACACGAAGGGCGGACAGAGCACCAGTTCGACGTTTCCCGCCGAGGACGCGCCGTCCTTCACCCCGGCGGCCAGGGCGGCGGCCTCCGAGACGGTGGTGTTCATCTTCCAGTTTCCAGCAACGACCGAGGCGGGCATGGGCCTATCTCCAGTTGGTTATGTAATGTCTAACGCGGTGCTTGTGCGGCCTAGGGACCGAACTTGTTCAGCTTGCCGGCGTGGGACATGCCCATCACCATGACGCTGGTGGCGGGGATGCTGCCCAGGGCTCCCAGGGCACAGGCCTTCTCATCGAAGGTGGGCACTCCCTGGCCCTTGGTCAGCTTGGAATTGAGCATGAAGGGCACCGGGTGCCAACTGTGGGCGGCCATGATGGCGGGGGTGGCGTGGTCACCGGCCACCATCAAGACATCGGGCCCCAGTTCCCGGATGGCGGGGATGAAGGGGTCCAGGTCCTCAAGGCATTTCACTTTGGCGTCGAAGTTTCCGTCCTCACCAGCGGCGTCGGCCGGCTTGTAGTGGATGAAGAAGAAGTCGTGGTTGTCCCAGTTCTCTTTCAGGGTCTCCACCTCGTCGGCGAATGTGCGGCCGGTGCGGATGACCTTCATACCGGCCACGGTGGCCAGCCCGCGGTACATGGGGTAGGCGGCGATGGCGGCGGGGTCCATGCGGTAGACATCGCCCATTGGAGGCAGGGAGGGCATCTGGGCGAAGCCGCGCAGGAGCAGCATGTTGGCCCGCTCTTCCTCGGACATGAGCTGGGCGGCTTTCTCCACGAACTGGTTGACCAGGTCAGCGGTCTTCTGAGCTTCGGGCCTGATGGCGGTCACGGGCAGGGCCTTGGCCCCGGTGACCTGGGGGTCGGTCTCGGTTACAGCCTCGGACAGACCCTCGCCCCGCAGGCGGAGCACGAAGCGATAGTCCTGGACGGCGAATACGTCCACCTGGACTCCGGGTATCTCAATCCGGTCCAAGCGTTCGCAGATGGGCGCGCTCTCAGCGGAGGGTATCCGCCCGGCACGGCGGTCAACAAGCAGGCCGTTTTCGTCCACGGTGCAGAAGTTGCCCCGCGCCGCCACGTCCCCCGGGGCCAGTTCGACCTCGATGCCCAATGCCTCCAGGGCGCCGCGGCCGATCTGGTGCTTCAAGGGATCATAGCCAAAGAGGGCCAGGTGGCCGGGGCCGCTGCCGGGGGCCACACCGGGCAGCACCGGAGTGGTCAGCCCGCAGGCGCTCTCCTGGGCCAGGGCGTCCAGATTGGGCGTGTGGGCGGTCTCCAGTTCAGACTTGCCTGTGTCGGGGTGGGCCAGTCCGCCCAGCCCATCGGCAACCAACAGCACCATCTTGGACGGTGTATTTGTGTAGCAATCTCTCAGTTCTTCTACGTCAATCAACGGTTATTCCTCGTCTATCGGTAGCTGGTCTGTAAAGCTTATCACTTAGGCGTCGGGCAGGGCCGCGATGCCGGGCAGTTCCTTGCCCTCCAGAAATTCCAATGATGCCCCGCCGCCGGTGGAGACGTGGGTCATCTTGTCCATCAGGCCCAGTTCCTCGATGGCCTCGGCTGTGGAGCCGCCGCCCACCACGCTGGTCACCCCTGTGATCCCGGCTATGGCGTTGGCCACGGTGCGGGTGCCGTGGCTGAACTTGGGCATCTCGAACACACCCATGGGACCGTTCCAGATGATGGTCTTGCAGGTGGTCAGGGCCTTGGCGAAGTCCTCGGCGGAGTTGGGGGCGATGTCCATGATGTACCAGCCGTCGGGCACGTCGCCCACGTGCATGACGTCGGTCTCGGCCGGGTCGGCGGCGAACTCGTTGGCGATGACCACATTCTCGGGCAGGTGCAGCTTCACGTTACCGGCCTCGGCCCTGGCCATGATCTCCTTGGCGAACTCCAGCCGGTCCTCCTCGATGCGGGAGGCCCCGGTGGAATACCCCAGGGCGTTCAGGAAGGTGACGCACATGCCGCCGCCGATGAACAGGTGGTCAAGCTTCTCCAGCAAGTTGTCCAGGAGAAGAATCTTGTCGCTGACCTTGGCGCCGCCCATGAGAGCCGCCAATGGCTTTTCCGGCGACTCCAGCGCCTTACCCATGGACTCGACCTCTTTCTGCACCAGGAGGCCCATGGCTGACGGCAGGAACTTGGTTATGCCGTCGGTGGAGGCGTGGGCGCGGTGGCAGACGGCGAAGGCGTCGTTCACGAAGCAGTCCACGTTGTCCGAGAGTTCACAGGCAAAGGCGCCGTCGTTCTTCTCTTCGCCGGGGTTGAACCTCAGGTTCTCCAGGAGCACCACGTCCCCGGCGGACATCTCGGAGATGGCCTGTTCCACCGCCGGGCCTGTAATCTCGGGCAGGCTCTTCACCTGGCGTTCCAGGAGCATGGCCAAGCGGTCGCCCACCGGGGCCAGGCGCAGGCCCTCCACGACTTCGCCCTTGGGCCGTCCCAGATGAGAGCAGAGCACCACCTTGCTGCCCTGGTCGATGAGGTAACGGATGGTGGGCAGTGTGGCCCGCAGGCGCTGGTCGTAGAGCGCGATCCCCTCGATGCCCTGGTCGATGGGGACGTTGAAGTCCACCCTCACCAGTACCCTCTTGCCGGCCACGTCCAGTTGATTCAGTGTCCGTTTGGCCATCAGCGGCCTCCTTCGACCGCCCAACGGCCCATGATAGTGAGATTTTCCATTCCTTTCGTAGATACTCCAGTGAGGTCGTCGAGCGCCTGGTCCACCAATTCCTGGGCCTTGGCCTGAGACGCCTGGCGAGCGCCGGTGTCGCCCAGGATTTCCACCATCTTGGCCACGTCCGGCGCCTCCAAGACTCGCTTCATATAGATGGAGCCCAACTCGCGCTTAACGCTGACGCTGGCGTTTTCCAGCGTGTGGACCAGGGGCAAACTCTTCTTCTTGTTGAGCACGTTGCTGGGGGTCATTCCGTCGCCGTGTTCGCCCCACAGGTCGTCGATGTCCCGTGCTATCTGCCACGCCATGCCCAGGTTCTTGCCCAGTTGGGCAAATTGCCGGCAAACGTCCTCTCCGGCGCCGGCGGTGAGCGCACCGGAGGACGCCGCGCAGGACGCCAACGCCCCGGCCTTGCGGCCGATCATGTCCATATATGAAGCGGTGGTGACCATCATCTGGTCTTGGAATTCCAGGTCCATGTACTGCCCTTCGCAGAGGGTGAGACAGGCCTGGTCCAGTGACTTCACCGCCTCGAGCACTCTGTCCGCGGGCACACCGTTTTCGGCCAGGCGCATGATGGTGGTGCGGCCCAAAGAATGCAGTCCGTCGCCGGCGTTTATGGCCTGGGCCGGGCCCCAGACCCACCAGATACTGGGCCGGTCGCCGGGTTCGGCCCGTCGGGCCTGAACATCACCGTGGACCAGGGTGAAGTTGTAGATCAGTTCGACGCTGGCCGCTGAGGGGAGCGCCCTGTGAAAATCTCCACCCAGAGCATCGCAGGATGCCAAGGCCAGGGCCGGCTGTAGGTTCAGGGGCGCGGGGGCCGAGCGCGGCTGCCCCTGCTCGTCCACCCAACCTAGATGGTAGCGGAGAACGTCGTATAGGAACCCGTGCCGGGACTCGAATACGACCTTCAATTCTTCTTCCAGTGCCTGTTGGTAGGACTGATATTTCTCGGGCGAGGGAATGTCTTGTCTCCTAGGTGGAAGCGGCTTCCCAGACTTCAATCACTGAGGCGAAGGGGATGGCCCCCTCGCGGAGAAGTTTCGGTGTGTCAGTTGTTATGTCCACCACCGTGGACTGGGTGCCCTGGGGCGGCGGGCCGAAATCCAGTATGTAGTCCACCTGTTCGCCGATCTGGGCTGCCAAATCGTCCAGGCTGGCCAGGTCCGGAGCGCCACTGATATTGGCGCTGGTCCCGGTTACGGGGCCGCCCAGGCCGTCAATCAGCGCCATGGGCGCCGGGTGGTCCGGCATTCTCACCGCCACCGTCGGGCCGACCGCCGTCAGACGGTCCGGCACCGCGTCTGCTTTGGGGACAACCAATGTCAGCCCCCCCGGCCAGAACCTCTCGGTCAACCGTTTGGTCTGGGGTGGGACTTCCTTGGCCACCAGGGCCAGTTGTTCCCAGCCGTTCACCAGCACCGGAAGGGCCAGGTTTTCGGGCCTTCCCTTAACGGCGAACACCCTGTCTATGGCGGCGGTATTGAACACATCCGCGGCCAGACCGAAAAGGGTGTCAGTTGGGGTGGCCACCACACCGCCATCCTTGAGACATTCAACCGCCTGGGACAGGGCTTCCGTATCCTGCTGGCTTTGGGTATCCGCCACTACTGGTCCATGCCTCGATTTTACACCTCAGGACACCGGTATCCGGGGCGGGCAGAGTATATCACAGGGCGCCGGCGGACCAGCCAGATACGGAGTCCAAAAAATCCCAGAAAATGCCCAGTTTTTACCGGTTAATCTGTTGACTTTATGTCGTCTGCGGCGACTATACTCCCCCATGCCCAGCCGGTATAATCGTTATGCGTTATGTAACGTGATTTCACCGGCCGGCGACAGGATCGTTTTCCCCGAGACCCCGGACCCCAACCCGCCCCAATCAGGAGGCTGAGCCACGACTGAAAGCAAGCTGCCACAAGGAAGAAGGGTTGCCACCAGCGACGACCTGGAGGTTTCGGCCTATCTGGAAATAGCACAAGGGCTGGAGGGCGTCGGCCCCGAAGACGACGACCAGCAACTGGTCAGCGAAGGCATCGTCGTCATAGATTTCGGCTCGCAGTACAGTCACCTAATCGCCCGCCGCATCCGCGAACAGAAGGTCTATTCGGTGATCTCCCAGTCCAGGGGGACCTGGGACTCCGTCAAGCATATCAACCCCAAGGGAATCATCCTCTCCGGCGGCCCCGCCAGTGTGTATAAAGAAGGCGCTCCCCAGATTCCCAGCTGGGTCTTCGAGCGCAAGCTGCCGGTGCTGGGTATCTGCTACGGCATGCAGGCATTGGTGCACCAGTTGGGCGGCACCGTGTCGCCGGGGGCCAAGCAGGAATTCGGCTACGCCGTATTGCACCAGGACGACTCCGAGTCCGGCTCCACTCTGTTCAACGAGCTTCCCACCGAATTTCAGGTCTGGATGAGCCACGGCGACCGGGTGGAGACCCTGCCCCCCGGCTTCTCCAGCATGGCCTACACCGAAAACTCGCCCGTGGCCGCCATCGGCAACGGCGAAGGCATGTTCGGCATCCAGTTCCACCCGGAGGTGAATCACACACCCCTGGGACAAGACATCATCAAGAATTTCCTATTTGATGCCTGCCGCTGCAAGGGCGACTGGACGCCGGGGAACGTGGTCCACGATTCCATCAAGCGCATCCGGGAGCAGGTGGGCGACGGCAAGGTCATCTGCGCCCTCTCCGGAGGCGTGGACTCGGCGGTGACCGCCGCGCTGCTCCACCGGGCCATCGGCGACCAGTTGACCTGCATCTTTGTGAACAACGGGCTCCTGCGCCTGGAAGAGGCGGAACGAGTCCAGGCCACCTTCAAGCGGGGCCTGGGACTGAACCTCATGTATGTGGACGCCGCCGACCGGTTTGTGGACAAGCTGGAGGGCGTCACCGACCCGGAGATGAAGCGAAAGGTCATCGGCGAGGAGTTCATAAGAGTCTTTGAAGAGGCCGCGTCGGGACTGGGTCAGGTCGATTTTCTGGCCCAAGGGACCCTGTACCCGGACGTTATAGAGAGCGACGCGCCAGAGAACCGCACATCGGCCCGCATCAAGACCCACCACAACGTGGGCGGTCTGCCGGAGAACATGAAATTGGAACTGGTGGAACCCCTGCGCTACCTGTTCAAAGACGAAGTACGGGACGTGGGTCTCGAGTTGGGACTTCCGCCGGATATGGTCTACCGACAGCCGTTCCCCGGCCCCGGTCTGGCCATCCGGGTCATTGGCGAGGTCACCCGGGACCGACTGGACATGCTCCGGAAATGCGACTGGGTGGTGATCGACGAGATCAAAGCCGCCAACCTCTATGACCAGGTCTGGCAGAGTTTCGCCGTCTTAAGCGACAGCCGCACCGTTGGCGTGCAAGGCGACTACCGCACCTACGGCTACGTCTGCGCCATCCGGGCCGTCTCCAGCGACGACGCCATGACGGCCGACTGGGTGCGTCTGCCCTACGAGGTTCTGGCCCGAATCTCCAACCGTATCGTGAACGAAGTCCCCGGCGTGAACCGAGTGGTCTATGACATCACCAGTAAGCCCCCGGGCACCATCGAGTGGGAGTAGACGGCGGCTGGCAGACCGTAGCTTGGCTGCAGAGTAGTATTACCCCCTCTCTAGCTCTCCCCCTGGCGAGGGGGAGAGAACAGTCCCTTCCCCCGTCCGGGGGGAAAGTTAGGATGGGGGCCGCGGCCCAGCACTCGTAGATCACAGAGAACCAACCATGACCGAAACATTCATGTCCACCAACCCGCCGGAGTCCCGCCGGTGAAGGTCCTGATCATCGGCTCCGGCGCCCGCGAGCACGCCATCGCCTGGCGGGTGGACCAAAGTCCCAAACTGACCAAACTCTGGGTCGCCGCCGGAAACGCGGGCACCGCCGCCATCGCCGAGAACCTGGAGATACGCTCCGGAGACATAGACGGCCTGGTTGCCGCCGCCCAAAAGACGCAGGCGGACCTGGTCATAGTCGGGCCGGAAGCACCTCTGGCCGCTGGCCTGGCCGACAAGCTGGACGCCCTGGGCATTCCCGTCTTCGGCCCCAGCGAAGCCGCAGCCCGGATCGAGGCCAGCAAAAGCTTTGCCCTGGAACTGATGCGGCGGGCCAATGTCCCCTGCCCAGACTTCGCCAGCGTCTGGGACCAGGCCGGGGCGGAGTCCTATATCAAAGACCATCCGGGTCCGCTGGTGGTCAAAGCAGACGGCTTGGCCGCGGGCAAGGGCGTTTTGCTCTGCCAGGACTCCAATGAAGCCCTCTCCGCGGTGAAACTTTGCATATCCGATAAGGCCTTTGGCGAGGCCGGGGACACGGTTGTCCTGGAGGAATATCTCAGCGGGCCGGAGGTCAGCGTCTTCGCCTTCTGCGACGGGAAGGATATGTCACCGCTGGTTGCGGCCTGCGACTACAAACGGCTGGAGGACGGCAACCAGGGACCCAACACCGGTGGCATGGGCAGCTACAATCAGCCCGATTTCTGGAATGACGCCTTGGCGGCCAAGATCGAAAAGAGCATCATGAGGCCGGTCATCGACAAGATGGCAGAAGAAGGGCACCCATATAAAGGAGTCCTCTACGCCGGCCTCATGCTGACCCAAGAAGGCCCCAAGGTGCTGGAGTTCAACTGCCGCTTGGGCGATCCGGAGACCCAGGTGGTCATGCCCATGCTGGAGTCTGACCCCTTGGACCTGATGCTGGCCTGCGCCCGGGGCAACCTCCAACCCGAAACCGTCAAATGGAACAACAAGAACTTCGTGGGAGTGGCCATGGTCTCGGGCGGTTATCCGGATGAGTACCGGACCGGGTATGGTATTTCAGGATTGGACCACGACGGCCCCGAAGAGACATTGGTATTTCACGCCGGGACGAAACTTGGGCCGTCCGGCGAGACTTTGACCGCCGGAGGCCGAGTGCTAACGGTGGTCGGTGGCGGGGAGACAATGGAAGAGGCCCGGAGGCGGGCCTATTCCCGCGTGGAGCAAATCAGCTTCACCGATGCCCGCTGGCGCAGAGACATCGGCTCGGCGGCCAACCACGGCACCGCCAGGTTGGCGGGCTGACCATGCAGCAGGTCAGGGAACTTTTCAACTTGGACAGGGACGCCGCACGCCTGCAGACCTACCGGAAAAAGAGATGGTCGCGCTCGGCCGAGTTTCACGGGTGGCTGCAACAGGACGCGCTGGAGTCGTTGGACCAAGAACAGGCTCTGGCTTTGTACCGGGCCTCGGGAGGCCGGGAGACGGCCAAATTCAAGACCAACCCCTTGGAAGAAGTCAGGGACTCAATCGACTTTCTTCTCTATGATAATATCAAGCTCGAAGGCCGGTTCGACGAGTGCGCCACGCCTGGATGGGGCTACTGCCTGGCCGGCACCGGCAAGGAATTCCCGTCCTATCTTTTGTGCCTGATCAACCCCAGCCTATTCGGCGTCTGGAACTCCAACGCCGAGCGGCTGCTAAAACGCACCGGACTCCTTTCCGACGGCAGCCGGCGCGGCCCAATGGGTATCCGGTATCTGGACATCCTGGATTCGCTGAACCAGGTGCGTGTCCGCTCCGGTCTGGGCGACTTCCGAGAGATTGACGAGCTGGCCTACCAGGCAGCACAGCTTAAATCTACCTAAAGAGCCCCCTAATACGAACTAAGCGAAGCGATTATGACTTGGCGTGAAACTCTGGAAGGCCTGAAAGAGGAACTGGCCGAAGCCCGCACCCGCCGGAAGGCCCGGGTGGCCGAGGAAGAGGCCGAACTGGCCCAAGAGCGTGAGGACTTGACCAACATGGTCGACAATCTGGGCGTGAACGAGCTCTTGGCCGATATCAACTCCACGCTGCTGGACGGCAAGGGCGAGATCGAGACCATCATAGGCTGGGAAGCCGCTCCCGAAGACGACGATGGAGAGGACTCTGTGATCGGCATGAACGGCGGCGGGCCTGATATAGAGGAAGAGCCCGAAGCTGCCGACGTCATCACCACCATCCTTTCCTGGGAAGAGGGCGGTGAACTGGAGATTGCCGTCGATGTGGGATTGTCCGACGACGGCATCTACCTACAGATAAACGAGATTGAGATCCGGGCTGAACGGGAGGCTTTGGAGCAGGGTCTGATCGAAGCCTTTCGAGACGAACTGGACCTATAGAGGCGTCAACCCATCCGGTATCGTGACGGGGCGAATCTTGAGCGTGCGGAGTAGGTTGTTTCACCGCAGGTAGATGGTATTATGGAAAGCGCTTCGGATGGGCCTTCAGCCCACATGGCTATGGGTGGCTGGGGAACCGTTGACGCCGATTGCGAGACCTCCCAGACCCTGGGCCTTAAGTACGACGATATAAGGCAGGCTTATGAAAACTACCGGCGCGAACTCCGCGAACGGTAGACCGCTCCCAGCAGTCCTAACCGATTTCGACGACACCGCCGCGGGACAGAACGTGGCGGAGCTTTTGCTCAACCGGTTCGGCGACCCGACTTGGAAGGACGTGCGCCAGCGCTTCCGCGATGGTGAGATAGACCTCAAGGAGTACCAGGAGGTCACTTTCCGGAATATTCAGGCGGACCGGGCGACAATGCAGGCCTACGTGAAAGAACACGCCATCCTGCGGCCGTTTTTCCACGAGCTCTGGGCGTTCTGTCAGAGCAATGGCACCCCCATGGCGGTGGTCAGCCAGGGCTTGGACTTTTACATCCAGGCCGTGTTGGACCGCTCGGGGGTCGGCCAGGTGCCGGTCTACGCTGTGAACACAGCCTGGGATTCGGGCAAGATCTCGTATCACTACAACCATACCGTTCCCGGCAAGGAACACCTGGGTAACTCCAAGGGTTTCGTCGTCCAGTCCTTCCAAGAAAGGGGCTGCCACGTCTTCTTCGCCGGCGACGGACATTCGGACCTGGAGGCAGCCCGGGTGGCGGACGTGACCTTCGCCCACAAGGGACTGGCCAAGTTCTGCGAAGATGAAAACATCCCCTACAGACCCTTTGAGGACTTTAGGGGCATGCTGGTGGCCGTTAGGAATTTCTCCAACAACGGTCTCCATCCCGACGCGCTCTAGCGTCCGGAGGAGGGGAAGCTGTGATTGACCGCTATTCCAGGCCTGCCATGAAGCAGGTCTGGTCCGACGAGAATAAGTACCTCAAGTGGATGGCCGTGGAACTGGCCGCCTGCGAAGCCTGGACCGCGGAGGGTGTGGTGCCGGAGGAGGACATGACCAAGCTGCGCGGCGCCAAATACAACCACGCCCGCATGATGGAACTGTTCGAGACCACCCGCCACGACGTCACCGCCTTCCTCAGCTCCATCACCGAGTCCCTGGGCCCCGAGGGACGCTGGCTCCACCTGGGCATGACCTCCAACGACATGCTGGACACCGGTCTTAACATGCAGCTGGTGGAAGCCGGTGCACTGCTCCAGACCGAGATGGACCGCGCCATCGCCGCTCTGGCGGAGAAGGCCATCGAGCACAAGGACACCCTTGCCATGGGACGCACCCACGGAGTCCACGCCGAACCCGTGACCATGGGCCTGCGCCTGGCCCTCTGGTGGGACGAGATGCAACGCCAAAAGGAAAGGCTTGCCGACGCCATCGAGGGACTGCGGGTGGGTATGGTATCCGGCGCCGTGGGCACCCACGCCACCGTGCCCCCGTCCATCGAAGACAAAGTCTGCGAGGGGTTGGGCCTCAAGGTGGCCAAGATCTCCAACCAGATCGTCCAGCGCGACCGCCACGCCCACTTCATGAGCACCCTGGCGCTGATAGCGGCGTCCCTGGAGAAGTTCGCAACTGAGATTAGGGCCCTGCAGCGGACCGAACTACACGAACTGGAAGAACCCTTCGGCGCCGGCCAAACGGGATCGTCTTCCATGCCCCACAAGCGCAACCCAGAGTTGGCCGAGCGCATCTGCGGACTGGCCAGACTGATTCGGGGCAACGCCAATACCGCACTGGAGAACGTGGCCCTCTGGGGCGAGCGGGACATCAGCCATTCCTCGGCAGAGCGCATAATCCTCCCCGACTCCTGTCTGGCTTTGGACTATATCCTCAGCATCTTCAGCCACATCATCGAAGGACTGCGCGTGTTCCCCGAGAGGATGTTCGCCAACATAGAGAGCAGCCGCGGCCTGATCTTCAGCCAAAGGGTGCTGCTAGCCCTGGTGGACAAGGGTCTGGGCCGGGAAGAGGCGTACAAGATCGTGCAGTCCAACTCCAGCCGGAGCTGGGAGGAGAATCTGGACTTCCGAGACCTGTTGCGGGCCGATCCCCAGGCAGGCGAACACCTCTCTCAAGAGGATTTCAACGAGTTGTTCGACTACGGGTATTACACCCGCTACGTGGATGATACCTTCATGAGACTGGGGCTGATCAACAATCCCTCCAAAGAATCCCAGGCCGCTGCCGCGGGCGACTAGCAAGTCGATGCTAGAGGACTATCCTGCGGGGCCGGGTGGGAGCGTGATATGAGGTCCAAATGCTACTAGAGACACCAATACCCAACATTCTCCACCGCGGCAAGGTACGCGACACCTACGATCTGGGCGGTGGACACCTTCTGATGGTCGCCACCGACCGCATATCCGCCTTTGACGTGGTGCTTCCCACGGGTATCACCGACAAGGGGCTGGTGCTGAGCCGTATCTCAGCCTTCTGGTTCGACCGCACCAAGGACATCGTACCCAACCACCTCATTTGCCTTGCCGATGCCCCCGAGGCCGCCAAGTACATCGAGGGAAGCAGCATCGCCGGGGCCATCACCCCGGAGATCGCCCGGCAGGCGATGGTGGTGAAGCGCGCCGAACGCATCGACGTCGAATGTGTCGTCCGGGGCTATATCGCCGGCTCGGCTTGGGCCGAATACCGGCGCCAGGGGACGGTGTCGGGTATGGACGTGGGCGGCGGGATGCTGGAGGGTCAGGCCTTTCCCGAACCCCTCTTTACCCCCACGACCAAGGCGGAAGAGGGACACGACGAGAACATGAGCCACCAGGAAGTGGTGGACATGGTGGGGAGCGACATGGCCGACCGGTTGGAAGAGACCAGCAAGGCCGTGTTCAAGGCCGCCCACGACTACGCCAGGGAGCGTGGCATCGTCCTCGCCGACACCAAGATGGAGTTCGGCATCATAGACGGAGAACTCACCCTGATCGATGAGCTGCTAACCCCTGATTCCAGCCGGTTCTGGGACGCCAAGGGTTACGTGCCGGGAAAGTCCCAACCCAACTACGACAAGCAGTTCGTCCGCGACTGGTTGGACGGGGAAGGCTGGGACCGTGAACCACCTGCCCCCGAAATTCCCAGTGACGTGGTGGCGAAGACGTCCGAACGCTACCGGGAAGCGTATTACAAATTGACAGGAAACAGACTTTAGGCGAGTTCGGGATAAGATATCGCCGGGCACATCAACGGAGGACTTAGAATTGCCTGTATCAAGACGCCGCCAGAGCAGGGCTGCCGCCAGGGCAGCGCGCTCTCGCAACGCCATCACCACCACCCGCCGCAGGGGGACCAATAAGTTCTACTTGGCCGCATCCGTCGTGATTGCGGTCTTGGTAATCGCAAGCTTTGCCTTCTCGAGCATCGGCGGCGGCGGCGGCAACGCCGACACCGGCAGTGGTGACGGGTACGTGGAAGGCGTGGGTATCCAGGTGGACATTGAAAGCCGGGAACACGTCCCGGAGGGCACTACCGTTACCTATAACAACAGCGTTCCACCAACCTCCGGAGACCACTGGCCCACCCCGGCCCGTTGCGGATTCTACGAAGAGGGCCTGCCGGACGAACGTATCGTCCACAACCTGGAACATGGCAATATCGTGGTCAGTTACAACCTGGCCACAGAGGCTGAGGTCGATTCGCTGAAAGACGTCATGGGCGACATTGGTCTAGCCAACATCTGGGGAATCACCCGCTCCTACGACGCATTGGACGTAGGCCAGGTCGCCCTGGCCACATGGGGGATCTTGGACGCCATGACCGGTGTTGATGCCCAGAGGATCAGCACCTTCTTTGACACCTATTCCGGCATCATGGGTCCGGAACTGGTGACCTGTTAGCCGATGTATCAAGCCAGAATCAACATCACCTTGAAGCCTACGGTAAACGACCCGCAGGGCCTCACCGTGCTCGCCAGCCTGCACCGGCTGGGCTTCGGCGATGCCGAAGACGTGCGGGTGGGGAAGTACCTGCTCGTAACCGTGAACGAGGCCGACCGGGCCAAGGCGGAACAATCTGTCACGGAGATGTGTCAAAAGCTCTTGGCCAACCCGGTCATCGAGGACTTCACTTTCGACTTGGAAGAGACCAGCGCGCGGAGCACAGACACCTAAAGAGGCCACTGCCCAGCCAAGCAACGGTCAAAAAATAATTGGGGGGAGATCAAATGACCACCGGAAGCAACGATACCTACGTCTACACCGGCGCGGAGACCAGCGGGCTTTACCGGCTGGCTCCGGGCTCGGATACCTGGGAAGAACTGACCAATGGCCTGCCCACCGACCCCATGGTGCCGGGCATCGTGATCCATCCTGATGACCCGTCGGTTATCTACGCCGGGACCCAGGACGGCCCCTACCGCAGCACCAACCGGGGCGATAGCTGGGAGCGGCTGGACTACCCCAGGACGGGCGCCCCCGTCTGGACCTTCATGTTCCGTCCCGGCGACCCTACGGTCATGTACCTGGGAACCGCACCCGGAGAGATCTACCGCAGCACCAACAGCGGTGAGTCCTGGCAGCTCCTGACCCGAAACATGGGCTCGGACGAAATCACCATGGCCTTCCCCACCAGGGTCATATCCCTGTGCGCCGACCCCAGCTTCCCCGACGAGATGTATGCGGCGGTGGAAGTGGGCGGCGTCCTGCGCAGTGCCGACGGCGGCGACACCTGGGAGGAGATTTCCGGGACTCTGGCCCCCAGCGAAGACACTCTGGACCTGCACGGCGCCCAATGCCAGTCGGCCATGCCCCACACCGTTTTCATCACCACCCGCCAGGGGCCATTCATCGGCCCGGACCGGGGCAGCGAGTGGATTCCGGTGAAGTTCGGCGACTTCTCTGAGATCACCTATACCAGGGACCTGAAGGCCGCCACCCACGACCCCAACACCTTCTATGTGTCCATCGGCGCCGCCGCCCGCAGCACCCAGGGCGCGCTCTGGCGCAGCCGGGACCTGTTCAAGACCTTTGAGCGGGTGGACCGGGGCATCTCCCCCAACTCGACGATGATGACCGTGGCCGTGGACCCTCGTGCCCCCGACCACGTCTACTGCAACTCCCGGGACGGACAGCTATTCGCCTCCCTGGACGACGGCGCCACCTGGACCACCTACCAGTTGCCGGAAAAGGCCAAGGAGATGCGCGCACTGGCCGCCGGCTAGCCACCAACCCCCGTCGAGTCATAAGAAGCCCCCCGCTTGGAATTGCACCGAGCGGGGGGCTTCTTTTTCAAATCGTGGGGACCGGTTGAGGTTGGGCTATCCCTTAGCCAGCATCTTGTGGGTTTCGAGGGCGGCGGAAAGTAGGTCTTCCTGAGAAGGACCGTTGAACAGGATATGGCCCATCTTCCGGCCGGGACGGACGTCCGGCTTACCGTATGAATATATCCGTGCGTTCCGGTTCTCCGCGATCCAATCTGTGGTCTTGGCATCAGTTAACTGGGTGTACTCCTCGCCCAGCACGTTCAACAGGACCGACGGTGTGATCTGCTGTGGAGTTACGAGCGGCAGGCCCACCAACGCACGAATCTGAAGTTCATATTGGGACACGGTGAAGGAGTCTATCGTGTGGTGCCCCGAGTTGTGCGGCCGCGGCGCAATTTCATTGACCAATAGGTCTTCATTTTCCAAGAGGAACATTTCCACGCAAAATACACCGGGCTCTCCAATATTCTTGACGACATCTTTGGCGAGATCTTGAGCCCTTCTCGCAATCTCCTCAGAGATCCTGCCCGGAGATATGCTGATCCTCAAGATGCCATTTTCGTGGATGTTCTCTGTTGGGGGAAAGGACTCGAAACCGGCGTTCCCGTCGTAGCCCACAACAACTGACAGTTCGATCCGATAAGAGACAACCTGCTCAACCACCCACGGACCGTCTCCCTTCAAGACCTTCTCTGTTTCGGCGATCTCCTGGGAGTTTGAAACTCGCCATTGTCCGTGACCGTCATAGCCCAGCGTGGCCGTCTTCACTATCCAGGGTAGTTCCAACTGGACCGCGCCCAGTTCGGAAGGGTTTTCAATCACAGCGTAATTTGTTACGGGAATGCGGTGGTCAGTCAGGAAACCTTTCTCCTTGGTCCGGTCTTGAGCGAGACCCAGGCTTCTGCTGCCCGGCCTAACTCTGATCAGCTTTTCCAGACCATCGGTCAAGGCGACTGGAACATTCTCCCACTCCAAAGAGGCGCAGTCCGAGACATCCGCGAATTCTCGCAGGGTGGCCGGGTCATCAAAGGGGGCGTCGAATGAGACAGTGGCAAACCTCTTTGCCGGCGCGTTCGGCGACGGGTCCCAGACCGCCACTTTGTAACCGAACCGCAAAGCGGCTTCTGCGAAAAATCCTCCGATCTGGCCGCCCCCCAACATTCCCAGGGTGCTGCCCAGAGGAATCACCGAGTTTGGGTCCTCAAATTTCAAATCGAACCCCGCGATTCCGGATTTAACAACACGGTCTCGGTCAGGGTCTTTCGCCAATTCTTTAATCTGGTTCTCAAGCCTTCGTCTTGGATGGCGAGAATCTCGGCGGCAAGGATCGCGGCGTTCTCCGCCCCCTCGATCGCAACTGTCGCTACGGGGACGCCCCTTGGCATCTGCACGATGGAAAGCAGGGAATCCATGCCCTTGAGGTGCTCCAGTGGGACCGGGACTCCGATTATCGGGAGGATGGTCTTGGCGGCGAGCATGCCGGGCAGATGTGCCGCTCCGCCAGCGCCGGCAATAATCACCTTGATACCTCTATCCTCAGCCGCTTCTGCGTATTCAAAAAGCCAGTCGGGGGTCCGGTGAGCGGAGACAACCCTGAGTTCGCTCTCCACCTCAAGCTGGTCCAAAATATCAACAGCTTTTTTCAAAATCGGGAAATCAGAGGTACTGCCGCCAACTACCCCCACCGTAGGGTTCCCATCATTCCCTGAGTTTTCAGGCATACCAAATTCCTTGCTTGCCACTTTTTTGCGACAAGACTAGTCGAGAAGGTTGGAGGGGATTCTAGATGCGAAGGTTGGTGGAGGTGAGGGGATTCGAACCCCTGGCCCCCTGCATGCAAAGCAGGTGCTCTCCCACTGAGCTACACCCCCACGATTGGGCCACCTAGAAATTTTAGCACAGGCCGAAGGCGAAACTCCGGCAAATCGGCCGTAAAAAAGCTCGCTATTCCCTGGGCCAGCCGCTGGTAGGCCGCATCATTCCAGTGTCTGGATATAGTTGATGACGTGCCAGATCTCTTCCGCCGACAGGACCCGCTCAAAGGGGTTCATGGCCGACCCGAATATCCCGTCGCTGATGATCTCGTAGAGGTCCGGGTCGGGGTGCAGGGGAACATGGATTATCAGGTTGGCGGGAGGCGGGTTGAGACCTTCCGAGCCTGGACCGTCTCCCAGTCCCAACTCGCCGTGGCACACCAAGCAGTTTTGGACGTACAGTTCTTGGCCTGCGGCAAGGGATGCCTGGTTGGGTGGGAAGGGGTTGGTCCGGCCGTCACCTCCGCCGCCGCCCACCACGCTGCCGGCCAACAAGACGGCGCCCACGACGGCCGCTGCCGCCCCAGGAGCGAATAGGGGAGTTCCCCTCCTGGTCCGCCAACCGCCGACGGCTAGGCCGACGCCGATGAACAGCACCGCGCCGCCCACCAACTCCAGGCCCAGGAACACCTGGCCTTTGTCGGGGTCGGGCGAGATGAGAGCGCTACCCGAGGCTGTGGTTTTAGCCGTGATGAACCGGAAGGCCGTTCTGGCGTCGAAGGAGTCGGGCCTTCTTACTATCAATGCCGTCTGCCACGCGCCGGATACGCTGAATAGCCCCTCTTCTATCCCGTACTTCCCACCCCCCATGTTTTCCGCAATGAGAGTGGTCTTTCCCAGGTCGACGTCCAGAGACGTTATGTCAATCGATACATCATCCGCGTTATCCACTGGGTTGCCGAACCTGTCGGCCAGAGACACCACGAACTCGTTGGCGCCCACCTGGCCTGGAGAGACGGTCAGTTCTATGTCAAGACCTTCCGCCGTGTCTTTGAACTCCAGTCCGTCGGAAAAGCCGATACCCTCCCGGGACGCCACCTGACGGGCCGGCTCTAAGCTGGTGAGAAAGCCCACGGCCAGGACGATCAAGACAGCCACAACAGCTTCCACGGCTATCAAGCGGCCCAGCCAAAGGGGTGCGGACTGATGCGTCTCCAGCCTGCGCCTGATCCATATGAGATTCACGCCGCCAAGGACCAGGATGAGGAGCACCAGTCCCAGCTTGCCGGCCAATGACCAGCCGTAGGTGGTGCCGAAGGCTTCGATGATGGTCACCTGGGCCCAGGTCCCATAGATTCCCGTGATGATCAAAACGCCCATGCTGATCACCGCCACGGCGGAAAACCTGGGAGTCATTGCCGCGATGACGGCCGTCCGGTCCTCCCTGCCCACCCTGCGGTTCAAGAATATGAGGGAAGGCAAGAAGACCAGGATTCCGCCGGCCCAGAGGGACGAGGCCAACAGGTGTATGAAATCCGAGGTTATGGACTGACTTTCGATACCAGCGGTGGCCGCCCCGTGGCTGGTCCAACTGATGGTGAACAGCATCCCGGCGCCAAGGAGCAGAGCTCCGATAAGTAGGTAGTTGTTGGGCGTCCACCAAGACTCCGGGTCCCAACGCCCCTTCCCGGCCAGTGTCAGGGCCAGCGCGGTTGCCACCAGACCGGCGCTCAGCAGACCGATGCGCCACAGCCAGGTTTGTCCCCAGTCGGTGTCAACCAGGATCGTCTTCATGGGGCCACCCCATGCGTCCATGGCTGAAACATCGTGCACCACGGCAGCCTGGACCACCAGATGGGCCAGAGACGCTGCCAAGGCCACGAACCCGGCCGACAAAACGACCCGCAGCGCCAGTTTTTCAATCCCGGCCCGGAAGTCCGCCATCCCCGCGGGCAGACCGTTGGAGCTAAGCACCGGGCGCAGCACCAGCAGATGGAAGGCTGTCCCGCCCACCATAGCCAGACCGCCCAGCAGGACCAACCAACGTATCACCGGCTCGCTGGGGGACTGGAAGAGTCCCTGCCCGGTGGTCTCCACGACCGCCGCTCCTCCCAAGGGCTCGCCCACGGAGAAGATGAAGGACCCCCTGACCCGGTGGCCGTCCACGGTGGAGACGTTCTTCCACGCCACGGTGTAGGTACCGTTGGGCAGGTCGCCAAGGCTTACCGACATGACCGACGGGTCTTCCTCGACCACAGCGCTGTCGTCGTTGTCCACACGCTGGCTGTCGGAACTTAGCACCTGTATCTGGCTCAAGGCCGGCTCCAGCGGTTCGGTGAACCAGATGACCACCTGGGGCGGCGGGTCATTCAGAACGGCGTTGGCCGGCGGCTCCGACCGGGCAACGTTGGCGTGGGCCGATACTCCGGCGGGAAAGACCAGGAAGGCCGAAACGGCGGACAATGCCAGGGTGATCACGAGTCCGACGAGAATTACCCTTTGCGCCCGATCGGTCACCAGCGTACCCCGATTCTTACGGTGCTCACCACCGGAGTGGTCCTTGGCGGTCGGCCATTACTGCAGCGACCGGATGTAAGCGATGATCGCATCTATTCCGTCATCGTCGATGCCGAAGGGAGGCATGATGTTGGGCCGGTAGCCCCGGACGACCTGTGCGTTGGGGTCTCTAATTGATTCGATAAGGTATTGGTCATCAACTTGCACGCTCGTGCCGCCCTCTATCTCCTCCACCGAACCGTACAATCCCAGCCAGGTAGGACCCACCTGGTCCCGTCCGTCAACCGTGTGACACCCCAGGCACCCATTCTGCTGGGACAGCAGTTTTCCCCTGGCGATCTCCCGCTCCACGTTGGGGGTGGCGTCGGGAGTGGAGGATTGGGCGCTGGTTGAGTCAGGCTTGGGGGTCGGGTCGGCCTCGGCGGCGCATGATATCGCCAGCACCGACACGATAAAGGCCAGCAGTAACACAGTCCCAAGCCCGAGTGGGCGGTCGACGTTGCATCGACCGCCCGTCTCCGGGCTGGCGTTTAGATTGCTTGGAATCATCGCCTGCGGTAGGCAAATACCGCGCTACCTGCTCCTGTGGCGATGCCTATCGCCCCCAGTATGATGCCGATGATGCCGATGGTCTTGGCGCTCGAGGCACTATCACCAGCTTCCAGGGCTCTGTCTACAGCCCCGTCGGCCGCGTTCTGTGCGCCGCGTACCGCGCTTTCAATCTCCCTGACCTCGGGGAGGGATTCGGGGAACTGGAGGCCCGCAGACGCTTCAACGTCGCCGAACCCGCCGCCACCGCCTCTGGATATGAAGATCTCATTGATCTCATGGCCCTCTATTGTGCCGAAAAGCCGGAACTCGTAGATTCCGGGCGCGGTGGGAATAACGTCGGCCGTGTAGTGGCCCGGGTCTCTGAAGAGGGCCCGTATGGGCATCACCTTGGAAACGCCGGTGGCCTGGTGTGTTATTTCGAACTGGATGGTCTCTTCCAGACCTTCGACGGGGACTTCGACAGCCTCAGCTTCGTGCTCATGCCCTGCCTCAGCGGGCATGCCGCTGGTGGCGGTCTGCGGACCCGAGGCCTGGTTCGTCCACTTGATCACGGTCCCCGGCTGCACGGTGATATCAGCCGGCATCATCATGGCGTCGTGGATTGCGACCTCCACAGTATCCGCAGGCTCGGCTGAGTGACTCACGGTGATGGTGCCGATGAGATCGTGGTTCTCGTGGCTGTGATAGGTGAGAGTCTGGTCTTCCAGGTCATGTCCGACCTCAAAGGAGAAACTCTCCCCCGTCGCCAGGGTCGGTGACCCGAACACGGCGCCGTGTTCCATCAGGTCCGGGCCCATGTCCATGGCTCCCGCCGTCTTGGTGATGCGGAAGTCCAGTCCGTTCTTTAATCCTTCGAAGGCCGGCTCCGAGATGAAGCCAACGACGAATTTGTAATTCCCAACGTCACGGGCCTCGTGGCCCATGACCGAACCGGCGGTGACCGCAAACAACGTTGCGGCCAGCATCAACGCAAGTATTTTTCCACGCTCTAAGAATCGCATTACCAACTCCATAAGTAATTCTGAGGGTTTACCCGGTGATCGGCACGTCGCGCAGCTTTCGTAACGGGCCGCGGTGGGCGCACCTTCCCGGACAATTCCAGGAACGGTCATGGAGTTAGATGCTGGGGGGCCGGACAGGTGGCGAAATGATATTGGACTCAGGTTCCAGTTCGCCGCCCAATCGTGGGGCAGAGATGGGATTAAAGAGAGGGTATTGACTCGAATGGGATGTGGCGGTGAGGTCTATGTGATGGGAATTGGTCCCCGACTCCTCGCCTGAGACCAGATACAACGTGTCTCCGGTTCCGCCGTCGTGCTCATGATGGCCGGCCTGGTCCACGGACAGGCCGTGGGTGTGCTCGGTCTCAAATGGATGGTCATGCGCGGCATCAATGATTCCCAGATACAAGTGGTCGTGATGGGGCAGTTTTTCGATGAAGTGATGGTCCATAAGAGGCCCGAAAAAGGACAGAAACAGAAGCGCCACGGAGGCGACGGCGATGACGGAGGCGCCCATCCGGCACACCCGAGATCTGCTCCGTCGGGGCACCGGGGAGGTCCTGTCGCCTGCCGTTGAATGCTGCATCTGAAACATTGAAACCATGTTACACCAAGTCCAGATACAGATATACGGCAAAGGTCACAATCTCCAGCCAGGGTGGCTGGTCCGAATCCCGCAGTTCCGCCTAAGTTGGCGGCTGAGCTTTCTCCACGGCCTCTGAGGCCTGTTGGGCGAAGGCAGTCAACAGCGATACCTCATCACCGGTGAACCGCCGGACGTCCCCATCAAACACAAAGAGCACCCCGAGCGGCCGCTCTCCAGACAGAACCGGCAGGGCCGCC
>CEVA01100534.1_pt1 | contig 26426 bp, 27 predicted proteins | sample 361521 | NCBI WGS metagenome assembly CEVA01 (sample SAMEA2622823, study PRJEB7988) | marine metagenome | isolation source: saline water (ENVO:00002010), including
CCTCGTGGATGACCGTCTTGCGGATCTCCTCGACGATCTCTCTCTCGGAGGCGCAGGCTTGTTCGATGTCGACTTGAAACAGGATGATGCGGTCGGGCATCACCATTCCGTGGGTGTTGCTGCGCTCGGTCAGTGGCGTGCCCTCATACAGGCCGAAGAGCAGCTCATCCGATTCGAGACCGACGGACGCGAGTTCCTCGGCCGTGGGTTGGTCGTGTAACGTGATCTCCAGGTTCCCCAGGCGTAGCCTGAATTCTTCCGGAAGGTCTGCCACCGCGCGGTCAACAAGCGCTTGAAATCTCTTTCGAGTCATTGCCCTACTTGAGGTGAATGTCGAAGAAGGCGATGGCTTTCTCCCACGCATTCTCCGACTGCGCTTCGCAGTAGCGTTCCGTGTTGGTGTGATCCTGGAAGCCGTGGCCGGCTCTGTCGTACCGATGGAATTCGTGGGCGACACCCGCGTCCTTGAGGGCCTGCTCGTAGTCGTCGACATCTTCGGGTGACGGACCGGCGTCTTCGTTGCCGAAAATGCCGAGGACGGGACATTGGATTTCGGCCGCTCTCTCGATCGGTGCGGGGGCGCCATCAGCGAAGGGGACCTTCACACGCCCCCCGTAGAAGACGGCGCAGGCCGCGATTTTCGGGTTGTGGGATGCGCAGAGCCACGCCACACGACCGCCCCAGCAGTGACCGAGGATTCCGATTCGGTCTTCCTTCACGTTTTCCAATCCCGCCAGCAGCCCGAAGGCCGCATCCAGATCGGCCACGGTCCAGTCGTCACGAAACGCTTCGCGCTTGACGGCGATGTCTTTGTCTTCCGGCCACCAGTGAAAGATGAAAGGGATGACGCAGACGTAGCCGGCTGCTGCATATCGTTCGCCGACGTCGATCGTGAACGGGTCTTTCTCGAGGCCCTCGTGCGCAACCGGCAGGTGCTGTGCGATTAGAAGCCCCGGGTGAGGGCCTGTTCCTTCAGGCTCGAAGACGAGGGTGTGCATCGAGTTTCCAAGGACATCGAGCGTTTCCGAGCGATACATATATACCTCCCTGGATTTGCGTGCTGGCGTCTCAGGATACCCCTCTTCGGTGCGGTCTCAAGCCCTACTCCACCGTCTTCACACTCCCGATCGAGATGTGCAGACCCTTGCGGAGCCTCTGCGAGAGGGAATCGATTCCCATATTGAGGAAGGCGGTTACGAGGAGGAGGAGGACGAACTGGTCCATCTTGTCTTCGGCGATGGCGCTGTCGATGAAAAAGCCGAGGGTGGTGATGCCGAGGATGCCGAGGATGGCCGACTCCCGCATCATAATTTCCCAGCGATAGAAGAGGAAAGCCAGAAGCTGGCCATAAATGCGAGGAAGGACCTCGAATCCGTATCGATCGGCTCTTCGGCCGGGGGCGTCCAGGCGTAGTTGAATCCTGTCCGCGTGCTGGCCGCTGAGGTACGCAAGGATCGCTCCGTTGTGAAGAGCGATCGCGGCGATGGCCGGTAGGAGGGAGGGCCCCCAGAGTTGCACGAAGATGTATGCCAGGATGTATTCAGGCGTCGTGCGCGCCACGATGAGAACGTAGTGTGAGAGGCGCGAAACGAGAGGAGATGCAAAGTGCCGGCAGATGCTCGGGAGCGCGAGGAGGGTGAGAAGGCCGGTGGCGGCGAGTGCGATCTGGGTGAGGATGGCTGTGTCGTATATCCCAGGGAGAGCCTGGTCCGTGAAGCGGGTGACGAGCCAGGTCCAGGTCTGATCGACGGGCAGGGAGAGGTCGCCCGATCCATCGACGAACCCCTGACGCCGGATCGGCCACGGCAGGATCTCGTAGGAGAAGAAACGTGTGAGATTCGCCCACGAGAGACGGATCGCCGTGCTGGTCAGGCCGATGGACAGCAGGACATAGAGCGGGATCAGCCTGGGTTTGACCCAGTACCTGAGTGAACCGATCAGAAGGTAGAAGGCATACATCAGGATGGCGGCTTCGGAATAGAGGCCCTCACGGAAGGCGGTCTCGAGATGAAAGCCGAGCGTGGGGAGTCCTATGAACCCGAGTACGGCGCTCGATCTGAGTGCGCACTCGAACCGGTAGGAGGTGTAATTGCGGAGGGCTGGCAAGGTGAGCGGAAGCAGCCCGTAGAGAAAACGCGAGAGACCGCTGGCGGTGGCGGGTAACCCGCGGAGAGGCCGGCGGTCGGCTTCCTGCCAGATTTCTGAATAGACCTTCGCGAAGACGCCCGCATACGGAATCCCGATAGCCAAGATGCCACAGACGGGGTTCAGGCCGACGACGGGAAGAAAAAGAAAGGCCCAGAAAATCTCGTGGATCGCGCGAATAAAGCCGCAGAAGAGGCGGACGGGCGTGAGTTGGAAGCCGGCCGATAGAAGACCTCCGGCCACGATGCCGAGCGAAATGCCGCAGAATGCAAAGGTGACGGTGTTGAGAAGGGCGTTGCGAAACGTGTAGAGGACAGATGCATCGGGCGTGAGCGCGCCCCAGGCCATTCTACCCAACTCACCCCACGGATCCAGCGTCGTCACCTCGATGTCGGCGACGAAGGCGCAGAGTATTGCGATGAGAAGAAGCGTCAGGCTTGCCCGAGTCACGAGGCGAAAAGCTCGTTGAGGTGGTCCCTCGCGACGTGGGTGGAGGACGCATCGAACGCCATTCGGCCGTTCCTGAGTCCGATGACGCGGTCGAAATGTTCCAAGGCGAGGTCGACATCGTGCATCGCGAGAACAAGGGTCCGCGTTTCCTGCTTCAGGAGCGTGAGAACGGCGTCGGACTGACGGGGGTCGACGGCGGAAACGGGTTCGTCTCCGAATACGATGTCGGCGTCACGGTAGAGTGCTCTGGCGACAGCCACGCGCTGCTGCTGTCCCCCGGACAGTTCGGATACCCGCTCGTGGAACTTGTCTTCGAGATTCAGCTCGACCAGCAGGGGGGTGATGGCCTCGACTTCCCGGCGTCGGGGTATTGCGAGGTTCAACCCGTTGTAAAGCGCCCCGTGTCGATCGAGCCTTCCCATATAGACATTGTGAAAGGTCGACAGCTGTGGTACGAGCGCATAGTCCTGGTGGATAAACGCGGCGCTCGCGCCGACCGACTCGAAGAGCTTCCGCAATAATGTCGTCTTCCCCGCGCCGCTCGGCCCGACCAGAACGACCTTCTCTCCGTCCTCGATCTCCAGCGTAATGTCGTGGAGGACTGGAAGACGGTCATACGAAACAGAGGCATTTTGAAGACGGATGACGGGGGGCATCCAGCTACTTCTCGATGATGCCCACGTCGACGGCGGTTTCGAGAATCGGCTCGTACATCTTGTTATCTGCGGCTATGAATTTCGCGCGGGGGAAGGAATCGAGGAGATTCCGGTCGCTCATCGATAAGAGCGCGTCCTTCACCCTGGCGATGAACCCTTCTCCGTAGGCGGCGTCGGCATCGCCCCGGATGCTCCAGTTGTAATCAGGATATGTCGGGGTCTTCCAGATCACTCTGACCTTGCTGGTATCGATGATTCCGGCTTTCACCTCTTTCTCCCAGACCGCAAAGTTCACCGCCCCGACCTGATAGCTCCCAGATTGGACGAGGGCGATCGTCTTGGAATGGTCCCCGCTGAACCCCACACGTTTGAATATCTGGTTGGGAGACTTCTGGAAATGCCGACGAATGAAGAATTCAGGCATCAGGCGGCCGGAGGTCGACCCCTTGGATCCGAAAGTGAATGTGTGGGCTTCGATGGCCGCGGGAAAACCGTCGGAGGCCTCAAGTCCCGTGCTCGTGTTGGCGATGAAGTAGGTTACGAAGGCCATATCCTCTTCGCCCTGTGCGATGGCCTGCGCGCCCGGTACCGCACGACGGGCCTGAACCCCCGAAAGTCCGCCGAACCACGCGAGTTGAACGTCGTTGTTCTTGAAGGCGGCGACCGAGGCGGAGTAGGACTTCACGGGGATATATTTCGTGGGGACCTCGAGCTTGTCAGACAAATACGTCGCGATCTTGTCGAAACGTTCCTTGAGCCTTGCGGTGTTTTGATCCGGAATCGCGGTAAAATGGAACGTTTGAGCCAGGGGTGCGGTCGTCAGGGCGAGAGTCAGAAGGATGGCCATTCTTACTGGTTTCATCTGCGTTCATCCTCGTGATAAGGTGTGCGATCCAGGGGACGAAAGGCGGCTCAACGAAAGCAATCTTGGGTACCGGGGTCAACGCCTTTCGGCAATCATCCGGATGGTGGCTTCCCTGTCTGCGTCCGTCTCTTCAACGGTCTCTTCATAGTAACGAATTCGGTCGTCTGTGAACGGCTCGATGACTGCGGCCTGGTGAGCGAGGTAGTCGGGGTTCTTCGGTCCGAAGGTCCCGACCTCTGCGTGTTTTCTCGAAAAGGTCTGGAAAAAGAACCGACCGCCCGGCTTCAGGGCGCGACGAATGGACGGGAAGAGCGATGGCTGGTAGAAATAGATCTTGGTAATCAGGTTGTATTCCGATTCCCCGAGATCGAATGCCTCGAGATCTGCGCAGAGGGTCTGGATTCGAACGCCTCGATCATCAGCGAGTCTGCGACATTTTTCCAGCCCCACGCTTGATACGTCGAGTGCGGTGACGTCGAATCCCTGCCCAGCGAGGTAGACAGCATTCCGGCCGGTCCCGGCGGCCAAGACGAGCGCCTTTCCCGATCCCAGGCCCTCCGCGCGGTCCACGAGGAAGGGGATCGGCTCCGAGTCGGTCTCTTCCTGTTCGGCGTAGCGAGCGTTCCACCTGTCCGCGTCCGATCTGGCCATCGTGTCTTTCGTAAAGTAGTGCGTTGTGACTAACGACGAGCCTTCGCGACGAGGTCGGTGAAAAGGTGGTCCCACACGGTGCCGGGTTGGCGTTCCGGGTGAAACTGGACCCCGGTCGTGCGCCCGTCAGTAGATTCGAATCCTTCGACCAATCCGTCCTCGCTCCGAAGCGTCAGAACAAGGTCGTCTCCGAGTTCGGCGACGGCCTGAACGTGAAAGCTGTTCACGGGATCCGCCGAGGCGATCGACGCGGAAAGGTGGGTGTCCGGTTCGAGGGAAACATTGTGTTGGATCGACTTCGCGTGGGAACGGCGTGGATGATGAGGCTTGACACCACAGTCGCGTTCTACGTCGCCGTAGAGGGTCCCGCCGTGGACAGCGTTGATGAGTTGCATCCCATAGCAGATCCCCAGGACGGGAAATCCTTTTTCCAACGAGGATTCCAGGGCGAAACGGTCAGACTGGTTTCGTTCGTCGGAGACAGGCGGGAGGTCATTGGGCAGGTCGCCGATCAGACCTTCCGTGATTCCAGGTCCACCCGGGATCACAAGCGCGTCGATCCGAGAGACGGCGATGTGCATCGCTTCCAGCGAGGTCAGAACGGGGATCACAAGTGGGACCCCACCCGCAAGTTCTATGGCAGAGATGTAGTTCGTGTCGAGCGTCAGGCGATCGCCGGCCTCGCCGATTTCGTGGCTCGTCGTGATCCCGATGGTTGGGGTCGTTGAGGCTTGTGTGTTCATCGCCGTTGGGAGAGGGTGAGGGTCAGCTCTGACGGCCGGCCGCTTCGAAGTAGCCATCAACCGCGGCGCCCAGGAGCTTGGTGACGTGGGTGTACATATACAGCACACCTCGGTCGAGTGTTGCACGGACCTTGTCGGCGTTGGCCGGTGTGCCTGCGACTTTCCCCGCGGCAAGCGTCTTCTTGAAGGTGGAATCGATGGCTGCCGCGACACTCGGTTCGTCATATTGACCCGGATGTCCCATCGATTGTGAAAGGTCAGAGGGCCCGACGAAGAAGACGTCGATGTGATCCACGTCGAGGATTTCGTCGACGTGATCGAGGGCTTCTTTGTCTTCGAACTGAACGCAGATGAGCGACTCCCGATTGGCCATCTCGACATATTCGGACTGGGAGATCCCGAACCCATAATTTGCGGGCCGGGTCCCAGCGGCCAAACCCCGTGTGCCGTTTGGGTGGTACTTGACGGCGTTGACGACCGCACGAGCATCATCGGCGGTGATGACGTGCGGCACCTGTACACCAGCGACTCCCCGATCCATCACTTGCTGAATGTCGGCCGCGTCGCGGGTCCGGGGCCGAGCGATCGCTGTGAGCCCCACCGATTCCGCCGCCATCGCGAGCGTTTCGACCGTCTCGGGGTTGATCGTCCCGTGCTCGCAATCGATCAAGACCCAATCGAACCCGAGCTTCCCGACCATTTCCACGAGCTGTGGCGAAGGAATCATTATTGACACTCCGAACGCCGGCTCGCCGTTGAGGAGTTTCTGCTTCATCACATTGGGGGGCATTGAAAAAACCTTTCAACTTCGAGCGGGCGTTGGCGGGAGCAGGTGTGTCAGTGTAACGGTTCCAAGATCCAACGCGAGGGCTTCGTCATCATATTCACAAGGATGCCAAGGATATGATCATATCGCTTTGTCAGATCGGCTGCCGTTCGACCGTCAATGTAACCGAAGGACTTCGAGAACTCAATCCACGTTGTTGTTTCCGCAACTTCCCCGTCCGCATCTGACAGACGCAGGACGAATGCACCGCGGTATCTCCGTTTACGCCAGGCTTCGGTTATGTTGGCACACACATTTCGCGATGCTCGTCTGATCTGATCGGTCAGCGCATACTGTTCTTCTCGCGGGAATCCCTTCGATAGCTCGAAGATCTCCATCGCTGCTTCAAATGCAATCTGGTAGACCCCGAGCTCAGTATGGTGCCTGATAGTTGCCAATCGCTCTTCCCTTTCGAGATAGCTATCGCGGATAGCTGGAACGAATCCGTTGCCACGCCTGCTCCCCTGCTCGAAAGCGAAGGCAAATCCTGTGCCGTAACGGTACTACAGCACCAACCCCATCTCATTCAGATCCTCGAATCCCGCTTCCAGATAGATCGGTCTGCCGTAGGGAGAGGCGTGGAGTTTCAGGACGGGAAGGTCGATCTCTCTTGCATGGCGTGTTGCGGCGTCGAGGAGTTTTCGTGCCAGTCCCTTGCGTCGGTGAAGGGGCATCGTGTAGAAACTCGAGAGGTAACCGTAGCGGCCGGAGATATTGGTGGGTTTCGGAGAGAGGTGGTAGATCGACAAGCCAGCCGAGGCGGCTGGTTCTCCGTCGGTCGTTTCTGCAAGCCAGCCCACGAAGTCACCGGAGGGGATCTTCTCAGTGAAGTAGGCAATGCTTGCCTGGCTCATCGAACCGGCGTTTTCGGCCATCCCCACTTCGATGAACATCTGCTCGCGGAAATGAATGAAGGTCTCAATGTCTTCGAGGTCGATTCTACGAATGTCGTAGCTCACATCAGTACCTGAGATCGAAGTTGACCTGATTTCGAAGGGGACGGCCGGACAGGTAGCGCCCGGTGTTTTCGACGACGAGATCCTCGAGACGCTGGTTGGCGCTTGCGGCGTATCCCGACGTGTGCGGGGTGATGATGACGTTGTCGTAGTTCCAGAGTGGGTGATCCATCGGAAGGGGTTCGGGATCGGTGACGTCGAGGCCGGCGCCGGCGATCTGGCCGTTATCCAGGGCGCGCATCAAGGCTTCGGTGTTGATGATGCCGCCGCGCGTAGTGCAAAGAATGCGAGCGTTGGGCTTCATCCGTGCGAACTCCGGGTCCTGGATGAGGTCGACGGTGTCCGGCGTGTGGGGAACGCAGACGGCGACCCAGTCGGCCCCGGGAAGCAGTTCGTGAAGGGCGTTGGGGGGATGGACGGCCTCGACGAAATCGGGCACGGGGCGATCGGAATGATGGCGTGTGGCGAGGATGCGCATCCCGAACGCGGCTGCTCGTCTGGCCGTTCCGAGTCCGATCCCTCCGAGACCGACGATGAGGAGGGTCTGGCCGGTCAATTCGCCCGGGTCTGGGGTCCGCTTGTTTACCGGCCACCCATCCGTCCTCAGTTCACGACGAACACGATCGATGTCGCGGCTGAACATCAGGATGAAAGCCATCGTGTGGTCGGCCATATTTGGACCGTAGTTGCCCGCCGCATTCGTGAGGAGAATGCCGCGGTCGATAATGAGATCCAGGGGGTAATTGTTGATGCCCGCGCTGAGAACCTGGATCCATTTCAGGTGGGGGGCGGCCCGAATGAATTCATCCGTTACCACCGAGAAGGTGGCTTCGATTTCGCCGGCGTAGGGGAGAGGATCTTCGTTCTCCGCCAGAAGAATGAACTCGTGGTCGGGATACGTTTCACAGAGACGCTGGCGGCCTTTGTCTGCGATTCTGGGGTGGAGGAGCATTTTCATCCGGGGCTATCGATCGATAAAATGTTCGAGCGCCTTGATGACCGCGCTGTTGTCGGCATCTCCGAATCCCGAAGAAACGCCTTGGCGGAGGATCTCGGCGTGGAGTGCGCTAACGGGAAGTTTGGTGTCCAACTTCATTCCCAGATCCAGAATCAAACCGACGTCCTTGAGGTGTTGGGAAAGCCGCGCTTCTGGTGAGAATTCTTCTTCGATCATCTTGTCGCCCTTGCTGTCCATCTGACGGGAGTAGGCGGCGCCTTCCCGGAGCGCTTCGAGCAAGGTGTTGAGGTTGATGCCCGCCCGGCGTCCGAGCATCAGTCCTTCGGCCATCACGAGACGGTTGAGCCCAAGAACGAGGTTGAGGACGAGTTTGGCTTCCGCGCCTTTCCCGTTCGGGCCCATATGGAAGGACTTTCGAGCCAACGCATCGAGGATGTCCCGGGCACGATCCACCTGGGCTGCGTCACCGCCGACGAGGGCGAGTGACGTTCCGTCGCCGACCATCTTGCTCGACCCGAGGATCGTGGCGTCGAGAAAATGAGCGTTCATCTCGCTCACCTGACGAGCGACCCCGACCGTTCGCTCGGGGTCCGATGTCGTGGTGTCCACGATGAGATCATCAGTCTGAATTGCGGACAGCAAACCTGCTTCGCCGTGGACGACGTCATCGACGGTGTCTGAATCCGGAAGGGAAAGCACGGTTCGTCTCGCCGATTCTGCCACGTGACCGATGGACTCTCCACGAACCATTCCACGATCGATTGCGGAAGCCACCTTGTTGGGATCGATGTCGTAACCGATGACGCTGAACCCCGCCGACTGGAAGCGATCGACGAGGGCCGAGCCGACGAGCCCGAGGCCAATGAGCCCGATTGTCATTGGATCTGAGAAGTAGTCAAAGGTTGGACTGTTCGATGAGATCGATCACCTGCTGCCTGTCGTGCGCTGTGCGCGACCGCGCCTTGCGAATGACAGTGTACCACTGAAGCTCGCAGAGTAGGCATTACCGGGGATCGTTGATTTAGCGCATCAGGGGGTGCTCTCGCCCGATACGGGAAGGCGGATCGTGAACGTCGTGCCCTGGTCGACTACGCTGTCGACCGAAATGCGCCCCCTGTGATCTTCGATGATGGCGAAGCTGATGGTCAGACCCAGCCCGACGCCGACACCTTTCGTCGTGAAACCGGGGTCGAAGATCTTTTCGAGGTTTTCGGCAGGGATGCCCTTGCCGGTGTCCGCGATCTGAACCTCGACTTCGTCCCCGTCGAGTCGGGTGGGCAGCGTGATTGTACCCGTCCCCTCGATGGCCTGCGACCCGTTGATGAGCAGATTCATAAAGACCTGGTTGAGCTTGTTTGGGTAGCAGTCGATCATCGCCAGCTCGCCGTAGTTCTTTACGATCTCGATCCGGTTCTTGAGTTCGTGGTTGACGAGGTCCAGCGTGCTGTCGAGTCCGATGTGAACGTCCGCCGCCTGATACTCGGCCTCCTCGAGTCGCGCAAAGCTCCGCAGGCTTCGCACGATGGTGGAGATCCGTTCTCCGGCTGCCCGAATCAGCCCCGCGTTTTCCTTCAGGATCTGAATCGGTTGCTGATAGGGCCGACTTTCCCGGAGTTCCTCAGCCGCGGAGCTCTGGCCGATCGTGTCTTCGAGCTTCTCGATGCATCGTTTGGCGACATCGGCTGAGCTGTTGACCGTGCCGATGGGCGTGTTGACCTCGTGGGCGACGCCGGCGACCAGATCGCCGAGGGAGGCCATTTTCTCTCTGACGACGAGTTGCTGCTGGGTGGTCCGTAGATCGTTCATCGCTCTTTCACAATCCAAGTTCTTCGTTGCCAGGTCGGCCGTGCGCGCTTCGACACGTTGTTCGAGCGTCCGATTGGCTTCTTCAAGACGATCGTGGGCCCGGGCGAAACGTTGTTCCAGGATCGCGGCCAGGGAGATGACGAACGGGATCACCCTGAACCCGGCCAGCAGATCGTGGGTCGCAGCCAGAGTGAGGACCCCGTAACCCGCGAGGACGAGCCTCCTGTCGTGGGTGTCTGACCGATCCGAAACTCTGTTCTGGCTGAGGAAATAAAATGTGGCACCTGCGCTTAAGAACAGGCTCAGAGACAGGACGACCATATATGGCGTGGTCATCAGCATCGGGTAGATATATGTGACGTCGAGGAGCATGGCAACCAGGGCGATGATGCCCTGCGCCAGAGCCAAGTGTCTCATCGCTCGGCAACGACCGCCCACCAGGTCGCTCAAGAACAACCACAGCCCGATCGGAAAAACGAACAACGGGACGTGTGGTACATACCACGTGAGAAGGGAGGGCCTGAAGATCATCCAGGCGATGTCCGCGTGCATCAATGAGAACAGTCCGACTCATCCGGATAGAACCGCGAGCGAGACTGCGGCGGGTTCGCCGCGGCGAAGGTAGATGTAAATATAACCCAGACCGATCAGAAGAAGGAATGCACTGACGATGGTCTGGGGGAGTTCCCTTCGAACCATCGACAGGAAGTGGTCGGTTGAAGAACCGATGGAAACATTGCAGGGGTGTTCGAGCCAGTGTGGATGCTCCGAGTAGGCCCGGATGAACAGCGTCTTTCCGGCCACTTCTTCCGGCAACTGCACGAGGTGCCACACGTGATGCATCACTTTGTTTTGTGTATCCGCGTGGAGCTGACCGGCCTTATAGATCAATCGGCCGCCCAGATGGGCCTCGAAGGCGGGTGGCTCTCGGATCAGGAGCGTGGGATCTTCGAAGGTCCGGTCAGGAAGTCGATATCGACGCCAGGCGTGATGGAATCCGTTGGAAGGGTGCCCGTCAACCAGGTCGAAGGGCCGCCACTCGGGGCTGTCGAGTTCGGCGGTCAGCCAGGCGAGACCCGATTCAGGCGTCTGAGGGGAATCGCCGAGCCGGTACTCGCCTCTGGTCAGCGGGACGGCGTCTCCTCGGCTGATCGAGGGCAGGCAGAGGATCAGAACGGCGAGATAGAGGGTTACCCGTCGTGTCATCGAGCTCGATTTTCAGAGATTTGGAGCGAAGGGCCAGGGAGTAAAATAGGCGATTCATCCTGGGAAAGAAAAGGCTACAACTCTGCACGCTTGGCGGCTTTTTCCCGGATTTCGTGACGCAGTTCCTTCTTTCGGATGCGTAGTGCGTCCGGGGTTACCTCCAGCAGGTCATCCGTATCCAGGTACTCGATCGCGTCGTCGAGTGACATCGTACGATGGGGGGCGAGGTGTTCGGCGTCTTTGGTGGGTCTTGTTCGGTGGCCCGTGCCGACCTTGGCTCTACACACGTTGATCGTGAGATCACCACTGCGGATGTGCTGTCCGATGACCTGGCCGCTGTATACGTCCTCCCCGGGCGGGACGAAGAACGTGCCTCTTTGCTGCAGGTTGGTGAGTGCGTATGCCGTTGCCGGACCGGTGTCCTGGGAGACGAGGGATCCGAAGTCGCTCGACTCGATGGGGCCCGCGTAGTCGTCATATTTCTCGAATACGCTGTGGAAGATTCCGTTTCCCTGGGTCGAGGTCAGGAAGGGCTGCCGGAATCCCAGCATCCCTCGCGTCGGAATGAGATAGGTGCTGTGAACCGTACCGTCGTCGGCGTGGCGAGTGTCGGTCAACGTCCCCTTGCGTCGGTTGACCATCTCAGTGACGGGGCCTACGCAGTCTCTGGGAATCTCGATGTAGACTTCTTCGAACGGCTCCTGCCTCTGGCCGCGATCACCTTCACGGTAGATAACCTGCGGCTGGCTGACGGAAAACTCGTATCCCTCGCGCCGCATCGTTTCGATCAAGATGGCGAGGTGGAGTTCGCCCCGTCCCGAAACGACCCATTCGCCAGCGGTCTCGGTTTCTTCCATTCGGAGGGCGACGTTGCTCTCCAGCTCCCGAACGAGTCGCGCCCGAATCTGACGGCCGGTAAGGAACTTTCCTGATCGGCCAGAGAAAGGACTTGTGTTCGCGCTGAATGTCATCCGCACTGTCGGTTGTTCCACCTCGATGCGCGGGAGGGGGCGTGGGTCCTCGGGTGCGGCGATGGTGTCCCCGATGGACACGTCCTCGATGCCTGATACGGCAACGATGCTGCCGGCATAGACGGCCTCCTGGGCTTCGCGTTGCAGGTTCCGGAACGTGAAGACCTCCCCGACACGGCCGGGTCGGGGCTGGTCCTCGGTCACGAGGACGATGGGCTGCCCGGGTTCGAGCATCCCGCTGGAGAGCCGGCCGATGGCGATTTTTCCAACGTAGCTGCTGTAGTTGAGTGTGGTGACAAGAAGACGGGCCGGTGCTTCGCTGTCGACGACGGGTTCAGGGATGTAGTCGACGATCGTTTCGAACAGAGGGCGAAGGTCGTCAGCGAGATCCTCGGGACTGTGGCCTGCTCTTGCCTCGAGCGCCCGTGTGTAGACGACCGGGAAGTCGGCCTGCTCGTCTGTGGCGCCGAGTTCGACGAAGAGATCGAACGTTTCGTTGACGACCCAGTCGGGGCGTGCCGCGTGCCGATCGATCTTGTTGACGACCAGAATGGCTTTCAGTCCGCGCTGGAGGGCGTGACGGAGCACGAACCGGGTCTGTGGCATCGGGCCCTCGACGGCATCGACGAGGAGGAGCACGCCGTCGACCATATTGAGGATGCGCTCGACCTCGCTCCCGAAATCGGCGTGGCCCGGTGTGTCGACGAGGTTGATCGTGGTCTGTTCGTAGAAAACCGCGGTGTTCTTGGCGGTGATGGTGATGCCTCGCTCCCGTTCGAGGTCGTTCGAATCGAGAACCCGCTCGTCGACCTGCTGGTTATCACGGAAGACGTTGGTCTGGTGAAGCATTCCATCGACGAGGGTCGTCTTCCCGTGATCGACGTGCGCGATGATGGCAATGTTGCGGATGTGCGTGGCTTTCGATCCCACGAAGGTCCCCGGGTGATCGACAGACCGGCCGTGCCAGAGTCTGTCAGCTGCGTTAGGCAGACTTAAAGAGTTGCTGCGGAGGTAGAAGCAGGACAAATGTAAACAAAACAGGGGGCTGCGTGGGGATTCGGTCGGTCAGGCGGGGTCGGGGAGGCCCTGGAGGTAGGCTACGACTTCGTCACGGCTGACGACGTCGCCGAATTTGGCGTCGATGTCAAGGAGGTTCCATTCGTGCGCGGCGGCGGCCCGGTCCTGTGCGCACTCGCGGGGCACGATGGCTTTGAACCGGTAAGCGCGGGCGTCTGTCGAGGTGGCGCGGACACACGCGCTCGTCGAGCAGCCAGTGATGATGAGCGTGTCGATCTTTCGCTCGGTGAGGTAGGTGATCAGGGGAGTGTTGAAGAACGCGCTGGCGTTTTCCTTGTAAATGATGAGATCCGCCGGTAGCGGGGTCAGACGGTGATCGATTTCGCAGGCGTGCGCATCCCAGACCCGAAACTGGGCTTTGGCATCGTTCGATGTGTGCATCGGCTCCTCTTCGCCGCGAGGCTTCGGATAGGTGGTGTAGATGATGGGGACGTGCTTGGCTCGTGCAACGGGGAGGAGGGCCTGGATGCCTTCGACGGCATCGTCCAATCGTGCGGACCCTGTGGCGTACTCGGGATCGGTCCAACCGTAGGCCATATCGATGATGACCATCGCTGGTCGTTCGCCATATCCGAAGCGCTTCATAAAGATGCCCTGCTCTTCGTAGAACGATCGGACCGAATCGATGGCCCGTTGGATGCTGTCCATATCCATTGCGCAGGGTTCCCTCAGTGAAACGTGACGGTGTGGTCGACGTAACGACCGTCCGCGTAGTTGAATTTCGCGCTGAAGAACCGGTCGCCTTCGAGCCAGGGGAGAAAGATGTAGTCGCCCTCCCACAACGGGATGTCGGTCAGTCTGTCGTCATCGATCCATTCGAGGTTGCCCTCGGCCGAGTCGATCATCTGACCGCTGAACTGCATCCCCACATACAGAAAGACATACCAGTCATCGATCCCGTCGAAGAGGGGAAACGTGATGACCCCCTTGAGAACAGGATCAACCAGTTCCAGACCGCTTTCCTCGCGTGTTTCCCGGACCGCGCACTCGTCGGGAGATTCGCCCGGGTCAAGCTTCCCCCCTAGGCCGTTGTATTTCCCCTCGTGATAGTCATTCTCTTTCTTGACCCGATGAAGCATCAGGGTCTTGCCATCGCGTTTGAGATAGACGAGCGTCGCGATTTTCATTCCAGTGTCTGTCGTGAGGGTTGGCTGTTGCGGGAGCGACACACGATAGTCTGGTTCGATGGGGTTTGCAATTGTGAGGTGTGATTCCGCGAGAAGAACTACCAGGGCTCGCTCTTCAGATCGACGGGTCCTTCCGGCCAATTGGCATCGGTGAGAGGAAGCAGCATCAATCGGAGAGGACTACGAACCTTCCGACCGGACTGATCGACCGTGACGGGGTGATCGAGAAGCTGCCACCCCTGTGAAGCATAGAAGGGTCGCAATTCGGTCGAGCAGAAAAGGGCGCCGAAATCGACAGACCGGCGGCGCATTTCGCCTGCCGCTTCGCTCATCAAACGACGTGCGTAGCCCTTGCCGCGGGCTTCGGGGAGGGTGATAACAGAACTGACACCGGCGACGAGCACCTCTCGACCGTCAAGATGGAGCGGATGGAAAAGCAAGCCGACGTGGCTTACGGGTTTGTCATTTTCGTATCCTCCGAAAGACAGCTCTGGCTCCCTCCAGTCCCAGCCAAGATGGTTAACGCCCCAGGGGTCGTCTTCGAACTGGAAGAGGGCGCCCCTTTCGTCGCGGGGCAGTTGTGGAGCGACTCTGATCTCAAGTTCGGTCATAGGAAAACTCCCTCATCCAGCCTCGTTTCACGAATCCAAGCTCCTCATAAACACGCAGAGGGCCGTCGTCGTTGCAGAAGATGGTCAATGCGTCCTGCGCCCGAACGACGGGATGATTCTGAACATAATGAATCATCGTGGTGGCGGCGCCCGATTTCGTGCCCATTCCCTTGTGTTGATGCCTCGAAACCTCGCGATCCTGTCAACGACGAACCATTCGGATGAGCTGGCCGGGCGCCCGTCCACGTAGCCGATCACCCACTCCCCTCCGACGCGCGGCCCCTGGGCTCGCGCGAACCGATGCCCGTCTGTGATTTTCCCGTTTTCGTTCCTGTGGAGGTCGTCGAGGTCGGTTTCTAACTCAGCGGTGACGGCTTTGACTTCGATCCCTGGATTGGGCGGACGCTTGGGAGTTCGTTCGAAGACCATCGTCCAGGTAGTGTGCCCCTGATCTTCCGGAAAGTGAGGCCTGAGCCGCTCGAAGGTGCTCGGATCGTGACCCGACATCTTGTGGTGGGTGATCGTTGTGCCGGAATAGAGCGCCTCAAGGTGCTCGAGCAACGATTCGGGTTCGGCGTCTGCAGGCAGGACGGTACGCATCAATTGGTTGGCGTCGTGGCGCTTCGAAAATTCCGGATGATGATAGAAGGTTCCGAAGGGCGTCAAAGTCGTGTAGTTCGGATCCGCGAGTTCCACGTATTCGGTTTCGGCGAGTCTGTCGAGTGTGATCGGGCGTGACATTCCCCACCTAGCTCAATACGAAGGATTGACAAACGGGCGTCGCAAGAGGATCATTCGACGCCGACGGACCGAAGAGAGAGGATAAGGATCGATGTCAACAGCGTACCGACCGCGAATCGCGGCGATCACCACCGAATATCGTAAGTACTCACACACGCAGCACATCGTCGACCGATTTCTGGAGGGCTACGGGTGGAACGGCCGGCATCATCGCCCAGAAATGGACGTCGTGTCGATCTGTGTCGATCAGACCCCCGAAGGCGATCTGAGTCGCGAGCGCTCGGAACGCTTCCCTACAATGGGTATATATCACTCGGTGGCCGACGCTCTGACCCTGGGTACGGACGATCTCGCGGTCGATGGGGTCCTGCTGATTGGTGAGCACGGGACCTACGATCAGAATGAGAAGGGTCAGCGCTTGTATCCCCGCTACGAGTTGTATCGACAGATTCTTTCTGTGTTCCGGCAGTCAGGCAGAGCGGCACCGGTTTTCAACGATAAGCATCTGTCCTGGAATTGGGACTGGGCTCGGGAGATGTATGATTCAGCGAAGGACCTGGGGTTTGCACTGATGGCAGGATCCTCCTTGCCGGTCACGTGGAGAACGCCTCAGATCGACTTTCCGTATGGCGCGTCGGTCGACGAGGCGGTTTGTGTCTGCTACGGAGGCGTCGACAGCTACGACTTTCACGGTCTGGAGACGCTGCAGTGTATGGTCGAGCGTCGCGCGAACGGGGAAGCCGGTGTGTCCTGGTTGAGGGCCTACCGAGGTGAGCAGGTTTGGGAAGCGTTTGCCGAGGGCGTCTGGTCGCGTGATCTGTTCGAGGCCGCTCTCACACGGAGTCACACCCTCGAACCTGCCCGGAAGGGGTTCAACCACGTCTTCCCGACGATCGACGAGATGATGGAACTGGTAAAGGACCCCGTCGCCTATCACTACGTGCACGAAGACGGTCTCAAATCGACGATGTTTCTGATGGGCGGGCTCGTTCAAGATTTCAATTTTGCCGCCCGAATGGGCGATGGGTCGAAACTTTCGACGCAGATGTATCTGCCGATGCCGCCCGCACGGACTTCTCTGGCAAATTTCTTCACTCCTCTTACCCATCACATCGAAACGCTGTTTCTGACGGGTGAATCGCCTTATCCGGTCGAGCGAACCCTGCTGACGACCGGGCTCACCGCTGCAGGGGTGGACAGTCTGTTCGAAGATGGCTCACGGGTGGAAACGCCGCATCTGGGCATTCCTTACGTGGCTCCAGAGGCGTCGATGTACTGGAGGACATAAGGTGGCGGGGAAACCGCACGGCGAATACGGGATGCGGTCTCATCGTGGTCAAACTGAGGATGCAGGATGAAGCGAGTGGCTGTTGTTTCGACGATCTACCAGTACCTGAAGCACACGCAGCACTTTATCGATCGCCTGATGGTCGGGTATCCCTACGGTGGAGAGTGGATACGACCGGATGTGAAAGTGGTCTCGCTCTACGTCGATCAACGTCCTCCGGGTGACCAGTCTTTGGACCGAGCCCGCGAGTTCGGGTTCGAGATTTATCCCACGATCGCGGAGGCGCTTCGATGTGGTGGGGATGCCCTGGCAGTCGATGGCGTCCTGATTATTGGAGAACACGGAGAGTATGCGTCGAACGAACTCAACCAGAAACTCTACCCACGATACGAGTTCTTCAAGCAGTGTGTAGAGGTCTTCGAGGCCGATGGGCGTTCTGTGCCGATCTACAACGACAAGCATCTATCCTACGAGTTCGAGAAGGCCAACGAGATGGTCGAAGACGGTCATCGACTCGGTTTCCCGATCCTGGCAGGGTCCTCCCTTCCGGTCACCTGGAGGCTGCCGGATCTGGAACTGCCGCTTGGCCGCAGGATCGAGGACGCGCTGATGGTCGGGGTGGGTAGTTCGGACGCGATGGACTATCACGTCCTCGAGGCGATGCAGTGTATGGTCGAGCGACGTGCTGGCGGACAAGGCGTTCCGGAGCAGGGTGTCTCGGCCGTAGAGCTGATCGAAGGGGATGAGGTGTGGGCTGCGGGCGAGAATGGACGTTGGTCGGAGCGATTGCTGGAAGCCGCTTTGTCGCGTGCGGATTCGCCCCTTGGACTGACGGAAGAGGATGGACGGACCCAGGATCTCATCGGGAGCGGTGAACTTCGACGCCTTTGTGAGAATCCACGGGCCTATTTCGTGGAGTACGCCGATGGCTTCAAGGCGACGATGCTCCTGCTGAACGGAGCGATCCGCGACTATTGCTTCGCGGCGTTGCTGGAGGGCGACGACGAGCCAGTCTCGATGCAGTTCTTTTTGACTCCGACGCCCAACGTGACCTACTCGGCCTGTCTGGTGCACAAGATCGTCGAAATGCTGGAAACGGGTGTGGCACCCTATCCGGCTGAGCGGACTTTGATCGTGAGTGGAATGCTTGAGAGTTTCCTGAAATCGTTGGCCGCGGGAAAACGGCTGGAAACCCCACACCTTGCAGTCTCTTACCAGCCACCTGCAGAGTCGCAGCACGCGCGATACTGAGAAAGATCGGATCCACGGTACGATCAGGGGTGCGGATCGGGTCTGGTGATTTGTCTTGTCCCTTCCTGGAGCCCGGATTCTGAGAGGATGATTTGGAGATCCTGCTGACGAACGATGACAGTGCGGATTCACCGCTGCTACAGGTCGCGATCGATTGCCTGGCGCCACTGGGCAACCTGACGGTGGTAGTGCCTTCCGAGGAGCAAAGCTGGAAAGGGAAGTCGATCACGCGGTTCGATCCGTTGAGGATGGAGCCGTTGTCGTTGGGCGGCGTTCAGGCGTGCACGTTCAGCGGAACGCCCGCCGATTGCACGAATTTCGGGATCTACCACCTCTACGGCGGAAAGAAGCCGGACCTCGTGGTCGCCGGGATCAACATCGGCGCGAACACGGGACTGTCGTTTACCGTTTCGTCGGGGACCGTCGGTGCCTGTCTGGAAGCCAACATCGCGGGCCTTCCGGCCGTTGCGCTGTCTCAGTCTCTCAACCGGGGCCTCTTCCGCATCTGGGTCGAAGGCCGGCAGATTCCGCACGATGAAATGGCTTCGCTACGCGCGCAGACAGAGCAGGTCGTGAGCCGGCTGTTCGAGGACCTCGAGGGCCGTCCTCCCTTTATGGAAGAGGCTGTGACGTGGAATGTGAATATGCCTTCCGAACTGAGGGAGGAGTGGGTTCTGGCCGACACGGTGCTGGGACGGACGTTTTACGGTTCCTGCTTCAAGAAACACGGTGACGTCTACATGCACGATATGTCGTTCCCGGAGCCAGACGAGACGGAGGGCACGGACACGGCGGCGATCCTGGCCGGGAACGTTAGCGTGACGCGATTGGATCTGATGACCTTCGGCAGGGGGCGGTAGATCGGGGCCGAATCGGAACGTCACGACTCCTATGCGGCATTCAGGATCGCCGACTATCGCCGGTATCTGATCGGATGGTTCGTGGCGATGATCGGCACCCAGATTCAGGGCGTGGCCATCGCCTGGGAGATGTATCAGATCACGGGGGAAGCCCTGGCCCTGGGTTTCGTCGGGTTGGCGCAGGCGGCTCCGACGATGGTGCTGGCCCTGCCGGCGGGTTATCTGGCCGATCGGTATTCCCGCAAGCTGATCCTGATTGTCAGTCTGACGGGGATGACGGCGACATCGATGGCCCTGGCGTTCGTGTCCTACACATCGGGATCCGTCGGGCTGATCTACGCCTTGCTCGTGCTGGACGCGACTTTCGTGACACTCGGGCGCCCCGCGAAATCTGCGATTCTGCCGCAGCTTGTTCCGCGCGACGTGTTTCCAAACGCGGTCGCGTGGAACCTCAATATGATGAAGCTGAGCTGGATGGCCGGACCCGCAATCGGTGGGCTCGTCATTCTGTGGAGTGTCCCCCTGGCTTTCTGCTTGGCTGCCGTGGGGTCGACCCTCTGCGCGTTGTTGACGGCTTCGATGTCGTTCTCGCGGAGAGGGTCCGCGGGTTCCGAGCCACCTGTCCGAGCCCTTGTCGGGGGTCTGAAGTTCATTCGGGACAATCGGCTGGTCCTGTCCTTGATGTCGATCGATATGTTTGCCGTCCTGCTCGGGGGGGCGGTCTACCTGCTGCCGATCTACGCCGAGGACATTCTGAAGGTCGGGCCGCAAGGCTTCGGTTGGCTGAGAGCGGCACCGGCGGTCGGTGCGTTCTGTATGTCGTTGCTGATCGCCCACCTGCCGCCGATGCAGCGAGCGGGTCGGAACCTGCTGCTGGCCATAGCGGCGTTCGGCGTCGTTACGATCGTGTTCGGCGTGTCGACGAACTTCTGGCTGTCGTTCGCGATGCTGTTTCTGACGGGACTGTTCGACAGTGTCAGTATGGTTGTGCGCCATACCCTGATTCAGTTGACGACGCCTGACGAGATGAGGGGGCGCGTGTCTGCGGTGAGCGGCGTGTTCATCAGTGCATCGAACGAGCTTGGTGGACTGGAGTCTGGCGTCGTGGCCCATTGGTTCGGGCCGGTCGTTTCTGTCGTGAGCGGAGGCCTGGGTACGATCGGTGTTGTGGTGGCAATGGCCGTTGCCTCACCGACGTTGCGTAATCAGGGTTCGCTTACCGAGCCGGATGGTTCTGCGGAGCGCGAGGGGCCAGAGTCCTGATCCGTCTTCGCGAATCTCCAGGGGAGGTTGTCCGATGATGTATCCCAAGGTGGCACATCCGCAGCTGATCCTTGCCGATCGAATTTTCGATGGCGTGGACGGGCGGGCGAGAGAAGGTCAGGCCGTGCTCGTTTCGGGTGACCGAATCGACAGTGTGGGGGACGTCGAGGCTTTGAGTAAAGAGTGTCCCCACGGCACGGTCGAGGTCCATTTGGAAGGAACGACGCTGACGCCAGGACTGATCGATGGGCACACGCATCTCAGTCTGGCGGGCGACGGCCGATCTTATGACGAGATGTTCAGCGAGTCGGACGAAATGATGGTCGTCACCGGCGCGATGAATATGATGAAGCATCTGAATGCCGGGATCACGACGATTCGTGAACACGGGGCCCGGAACCGAGTCGGGTTCGCGCTCAAAGAGGGGTTGGGTCGAGGCTACATTCCCGGGCCGCGAATGCTCGTGAGCGGACGACCGATTACGTGTACCGGCGGCCACTTTAATTTTTGCAACGAGGTTGCTGACGGAGAACACGAGATTCGACAGTCCGTTCGACGTCTTGTTCACGAGGGTGCCGACTACATCAAGATTATGGCGTCCGGGGGAGGCACACGGGGGACGATTCCGGGCCGCGCCTCCTACACGACCGACGAACTACACGCGGCCGTGCACGAGGCCAAGCACTACGCACGGACAACGGCCGCCCACTGCCGCGCGAAGGAGTCGATGGTAAACGCAGTGAAGGCGGGTATCGATCTGATGGAACACGCTGAGTTTCTGGACCCAGACGACGAGATGCGTTTCGATCCGCACCTGGCGGAGATGATGGCCGAGTCGGGTATCTGGATCAGCCCGACCCTGCAGGCGTGGACGAAATATCCCCGCATCGTCGAGCTTAGAAACCAGCGAGACTTAGGTGCCCTTTCGCACGATGGGGAAATGGAGCTTCAGCAGCTGGAGGCTCGTGCCGAAGTGCGTCTCGACGTGATGCGAAAACTGATGGAGTACGACATCAAGGACCGGGTGGTGCCTGGCACGGATTCGGGAGTGGGGATCCTGGCGTTCGGCCATCTTGACTACGATCTGGAATTGCTGGTTCAGGTCGGCTTCACCCCGGCGGAAGCGCTTCTGTCTGCGCTACGTATCTCAGCGGATGCGGTCGGAGTATCGGACGAAATCGGGACCATCGAAAAAGGAAAAGTAGCCGATCTCGTTGCATTTCAGGGCGATCCGACGAAGGACATCGAGGCGACAGGCCGCGTGGAAGCTGTCTACCAGGGCGGAGTCCGTCTGAGATAACTCCGGCTCTTCTGTGAGAATGGTTCCGCCTCTGTCTCCAAAGTGGCCCCGGGGCCACTTTTAAGTTAAAAGATATAAGATATATATAAATAACGATTTATATCAAGAGACATTCGCGAGACGCCGAACGATCTGCTGACTTCGGTCGATCGCGTCGAAGGGGTCGGGGAGGTCGTCCTTCATTTCCAGGCTGACAGGTCCCACGTAATCGATCTCCTGGAGGGCCTGAAAAAGGTACGCCAGAGAGTCTTGGGTCATTACGCCGTCGGTCAGACCCAGGTGAAGATCTCCAAACCCGTCGTTGTCGTCGAGATGCACGTAGCCCAATCGATCCCCGGCGGCCGACAATTCTGCCTTGGGGTCTTCGTCAGCCATCTGGGCGTGGCCGATGTCGAACAGGAGGTAGAGGTTGTCGTGTCCCGTTTTCGCGATGAAGTCGAGGGTGGACGCGACGGTTGGAAAGGCTGTTCCGGGGAAGTGCTCAATGCAGACCTTGATCCCACGGGACTTTCCGTGCTCGGCGATTTCGGCATAGTGCTCGGCGTATCGATCGGGCGTTCGGTCGTCGCCGGGCGGCTCGGGCACGAGGTAGCCCCACTGTATGCCCAACCGGGCGGCGTGATCGAGGCCGTCTTTGACGTGGTCGAGGGCAAGCTTCACCCGGTCGGCATCATCCGTGTCGATTTTAGCACCCTCGGGACGGTCGTGGGTGAGTGCGATGCAGCACAGGTCGAAACCCAGGTTCTTGCGAGAGGCGTTGGCTTCGTCGGATCGAAGAAGGGAAGGCCGGATGTCGAACGCGGTAAAGCCAAGATCCTTGAGTTTGGTCTGGGCGACGGTTTCCGGCTCGCTCAACGCCCAGATGCAACAGGATAAGATCATCACTCAACCTTTGTCTGGATGTGGAATGCGGATTCTAAGGTAAAGTGCAAACTGCAGAACGCAAAACTCACTGGGTGACTATGCGGGGTGATACAGCTCCTCGCAGTTCCAGTCGAAGAAGGCTTCCGTCGTGGCGACGAGGTTGTGTGGGCGTTGCCAGGCGAGAGGCGGCAGGATGTTGGGGATGATCGCCAGACGGTAGTCTTGGTGGCACGCGTCGAGGCTGTAGTCGACGACCCCGAGTTCGACGAGGCGATTTTGGTAGCGGGGAATGAGTGTGGCTTCGAATCGACTACGCTCTTCGGGATCGAGGCGACACCAGAGGATCAGATAGCAGAGGTCGTAAACCCCAAGCCCTCGACAGAGGAGCTCCCAGTCGAAAATCAGAGGGAGTCCACTCCTTTCGTTGGGGACGAAGATGTTCCACGGGTGGAGGTCGCCGTGGATGAGGGTCAGCTTGGATTTCGAAATGCGCTTGTCGTAGAGAGCCGGCCAGGCACGCATCGCGTGCTCACAGATTGATTTCCAGGACGGGTCCAGGTCTTTAGAAGTGAAAATCATCTGCAGCTGACGGGGGATGACGTGCTTGACAGACTCGGTCAGCTCTTCGTGTTTTGCCGCCATGCACATCGCCGTGATGTCCTGTCTCGGTGTGACGAAACAGGCCTCCCGTGTCGCGGGTCTGTCCCAATAGAAGGCGTGGACTCTTGCGATCTGGTCTACGATTGCGCCCAGGGCATCGATCGTCGGAGGGTTCTCGTCAGTGACCGCCAGGTGATGCGTTTCGGACAGGTCCTGCTGGAGCAGGTAGCTGTGCGAGGACGAGCTGTCGATTCCGGTTTCGTAGGTTGGGGGTAGTGGAGGACTCGGAGTGTCCTGGAAGTCATCGTAGAGACGGGTTTCAACGATCCCGTAGAGCCCGCCGTTCAGGTTCACCTTAAGAAGTAACCGTTCGGGGGCCGAGTCGGGTGCTTCCGGACTGTAGAGTACCTGGAATGGGAGGATCTTGTCGGAATCAGCGTTGCCCGGAAGAACAGCGGTCACTCGGCCCGTGGGAAGGGCACCGCGGGAACGGAGACTATCAGAGAGCCACTCAGGGGTCACGGTCGGGATCATCTCAATGTCCTCGGTCCGCTACCGCCCGCCGAGTCTTGCTCTGGACTATCGGTAGACGACGATCCAGAGGTTTCGCCGCTGGTGGTCGCCATAGTCGGAGGCGAGCCGACAGTCGACGACGTCCAGTCCAGCACGCGTGCAGAGGTCGTCGATTTCCGATCCGTGATACAGGTGGAAGAACGTTTCGGGTGCGTCTTCCAGGACATAATCCCCTGACTCGAGGCCGTCCGAGGAATCGGCCACGACGTTCCCAGATTGGGTGGCCTTTGCCAACGTTTGATCGTGGTCGTGAACGGAAAAGCTGAAGCGGCCGTCGGGAATGAGGACGCGGTGGCATTCCCGCAGCAGGGCGATTCGGTTGTCGTGCCCGGAAGATAGCCAAATGCCTGTGCCCACATCACCACCTGATCGAAGTGGGCGTCGGGGAAAGGAAGCCACTTTCCGTCGGTGACACGAAACTCGATCGAGAGGCCGACAGCTTCGGTGTGGCGTATGGCCGCATCGACGAGCTCAGGCGATATGTCGATGCCGACCACATCGTAACCGAGGTGGGCCAGTCCGACGGCTTCCCGCCCTCCCCCGCATCCGATGTCGAGAAGGCGCCCGGGGAAAGGCAGGTGTCGGGAAACGACTTCGGACTCACATCGTCTGAGTCCTTCGTCCGCCCTGATTGTGTGGTTGTCGATGATGCGCTGTGTCGAAAAGTGGTCGTAGACGAGCTGCCAAGGGGCATCATCTGTCCAGGCCATCGAGGACCTCCCGGCAATCGAAGTGGAAAGGGCTCGTGAGACCGGCCATCGGACTCGAAGGTTTCAGGGGGCCTGGATTCTCAGCTCGCTCCGACGATCGATGATGTAGTCTGTGACGCCGATGGCCGTGTCGGTCCAGATCCTGTCACGGTGACGGGCGAGGTGGTCGCACGCTTCGGCCAGGGCTTCGGTCGAGATGGCAAGGTGACCGCCTCCGATTCCGTGCATACAGATGATGGCCCACTGCCCCTGTTCGACGGCTTTTTCGACGTAGTCGATGAGCTTCTGTCCGCTGACGTCCTCGACCGCCCAAGACCAGACGTAGGAAAGGTCGATCAGGTCGGGGTTGTTCGCACGTTCTCCTCCGCCGCGACCGACTTTGAATCGCTGTGCGACGACGGGCACATAGGACTGTCGGTTCGAGCCCGATCCGACGTGACTCTGGTAACAGGGATAGCAATAACTGCGGTTGCCTTTCTGCTCGGGAAATGCTTCGTCCATCGCGGTCGTCGCACGGTCGATCGTGTCTGCGATGTCGTCGAGGGAAAGCTTTTCGAGGCAGTAATCATCGTGAAAACGGAAGTTGCACGAACACGGGTGGTCACAGGTGTGATTGCCCATTTCGTGCCCGTCAACGCTGGCTTTTTTCCATTCGGGGAGGAGCGATTCCCAGTTCGCTCCCCTTCCCGGATTGATGTAGAAGGTGCCTTTGAGACCGTGACGGTCGAGGGTGGGGATCGCGTTCTGGATGTGGGTTTCGTGACCGTCATCGAAGGTGAGTGAGACGGCTCCCTGGATTCCGTCGGGCCAGAATTCCTGTCGGTTTTCCATTGAGACTCCGTTGCTACGTGGGCAGAACGCCAATGTCTTCGCCGTTTCTGAAGGCGATTGCATCGTCGATCATTCGGATGATATCGAACTGGGGTTCGAAACCGATCAGGTTGCGGGCTTTGGAAAGATCGAACTGGTAGTGCGTGGGGATGCCCTGGGAGACGGCTTCGATGTAGGGGATGCCCAGCTTCTCCGAGAGATAGGGGACGGCCGTGTCCCACGTGAAGGGTCCGGGGCCTCCCAACTGGATCGTTTCCCCGAAGGCGGGCTGCTTGTCGAGGACGTCCCCACAACCCTGAACGATGTCCCGAACGTCCGCGATATGCTTCTTGTAGGGACGGTTCCCGGTGTCCTGTAACACGATTAGTTTTTCAACTCCGTCCCAGAGGTTGGCAAACTCCGGGCGGTTCTTGAAAGCGCTCAGATAGAACTGGCGAAAATCCAGGATTTCACCGGCGCCAACCACGAGGCAGAAGCGAACGATGGTGATGGGCATATGGAACGAACGGACGTAACCGTTGCACAGTTCTTCACCCAGGGATTTGGAGAGGGAATACCAGCCGGTGGGCAGTCGGGGTGCTTCATCCTCGCGAATCGGGTTGTCCATTCCGCCGGGGGGGTATTTGGCGTAGACAGCATCCGTACTGGCGAAGATGAGATGCCGCAATTGCTTGTTCCTGCGGGCAGCTTCCAGGACGTGGAAGGTGCCCTTGACGTTGATGTCCAGGTATTCGGATTCGGTAAACGGCCCACCGCCCTGGAAGGCCGCACCGAGATGGTAGATCGCGTCCACGCCGTCGACCGCTCTGTTGACGTCTTCGACCTCGGTGAGGGTCCCTTCGACAAGCTCGACCCCGAGGGGCTGAAGCTTTTCCGTGCGTGGATCCTTCGGCCAGACCAAGCCTCGCACCGTGTGTCCCGCGGCGACCAGGCTCGCGGCGACGTTCGATCCGATTCTTCCGGTGATGCCGGTAATCAAGATGTTCATTCCACCTCCCGAGAGTTGTTCCGAGGGTACGCCCCGATTCAGGTCCCGCGCAACCGATAGTTTTGATCGGAACCCGTGGAGGCCTTTCAGGACCGAGGATTGTACGGCC
>CEVA01243420.1_pt1 | contig 26404 bp, 29 predicted proteins | sample 361521 | NCBI WGS metagenome assembly CEVA01 (sample SAMEA2622823, study PRJEB7988) | marine metagenome | isolation source: saline water (ENVO:00002010), including
ATGCAAAGCTTGGGAAAGTGAAGTCAAAGCACCGGATGGAGTTAAAACAATCACCTTGCGCATTGGTCCCGTCTTGCAAAAAGAAGCGGGTCCTTTCCCGAAAATGAACCTTCCTTACCTTGCTGGTTTTGGAGCCTGGCTTGGATCTGGAAAACAATTTTTTCCTTGGATTCATGTTGATGATGTAGTAAATTCAATCATCTTCTTAGAAAAAAACACAGAATCTTCAGATGTGTTTAATCTTGTTAGTCCTGAGGCAATAACACAAAAGGATTTTTGCATTGCCTTGAATGAAGCGTATGGCAGGCCCAGGTGGCAAATGCAGCCACCAATAGCATCTATTATCGTAGGCCGAATAGTCAAAATGGCTCTTGGAAACATGGCTTCACTCTTACTGGAAGGCAGGGAAGTTTCATCTCAGAAAATAATTGATGCTGGCTATAAATTCAAATACCCAACAGCATTAAGGGCCTGCAAATCGTTATTGGCAAAATAATTCCTGAATGTTAAAAATCGGTATCATTGGTCTGCCTTCAAGCGGAAAAACAACTTTATATCAAACTTTAAAAAGAGATAATCCCGATACACATGGCAAAAATGGAGAAAGCATTACCACAACCCCAATAGAAGATTCAAAATTGGGACAACTTGCTAATATTTACAATCCAAAAAAAATAACGAAAACTAAGATTGAACTTTCTGACGGCTTGCCATCTTCGTCATCATCCATAAACACAAGAGAAGCGACGAGGTTAAGGAATCTGAATTGTTTTTTTGCTGTTTTGGATTCATTCTCGATAGAAAAAAAAACAAACATGATGAAGCATCTGGGCCAAGATATCAATGCAATAATTGAAGAATTATGCTTGCAGGATCTACCTATTGTTGAATCCTCAATAGAAAAAATTTCAAAAGAAAGCAGGAAAGGCGTAAATGCAAGAGCTCAAGAATTAGAAACTCTAAAAAAAATTAGTGAGGATTTAAATCTGTCTAAACTTCCTGGAATTTCAGAAACTGAAAAAAACTTTGTCAAAGGTTATCAATTCTTATCTTTAAAGCCAATTCACTTCATTGCCAACATTGATGAAAATAACATCAACTCCAAAGAACTTACAAAAATCAATACTGCATTAAAAGAAAAATGGCCTTTTTTAAGTTTGGAATATGCATGCTTAGGATTAGAAAAAGATCTTCAAGATCTGGAAGAGGATGAGAGAGGGGTTTTTTTAGAAGAATACAATCTAAATCAACCTGCTTCTGAAACATTTTTAAAAAAAATATTCATGATTACAGGAAGACATTTTTTCTATACAGGCGGGCCAACTGAAGTGAGAGCTTGGGATATTCCCGTCAATTCAACAATCCAAGAGGCTGCGGGTGCAATTCATAAAGATCTAGAAAAAAACTTTATAAAAGGTGATGTTTGGCCATCGGATAAAGTAATTGAATTTGGTAGCGAGTCAAACGCAAAAAAAGAAGGGTTTTGGAGCCTACAAGGAAAAGATTACATAGTAAAAAATGGAGACCTTGTATTAATCAGGCATTCAGGTTAATTCTCAACATTCCAAATATCTTTTTCCTCACCACCATTCTTTCTAGCAAGAATAAACAGGTAATCAGATAGCCTGTTTAAGTATTTGCCAATTGCTAAATTTACAGATTCAGAATCAGACAAAAGCCAAAAAGATCTTTCAGCTCTTCTCGCAACACATCTAGCAAGATGCAAAAAAGCAGAAGGTGCCGGACCTCCAGGAAGAATGAAATTCTCTAAAGGTGGCAAATCTTTACTGGCGATTTCAATATTTTCATCAAGTATTGCTAATTTTTTTTCAGAAAACACAAAACGTTTATTTTTAGATTCAGGAAAGCACAAATCACCTCCTATATCAAAAAGATCATTTTGAATTTTTTCAAGATAATCCTTTGGTGCAGCCCCTAAACTAATGCAAACACCAATAAACGAATTTAATTCATCAACCTCACCATAAACCACAACTCTCAAATTATGCTTGCTAACTCTTTTGCCATCACCCAAGCCAGTCTGTCCGCCATCCCCTTGTTTTGTTACTATTTTAGAGATTCTTGCCATTTTTACTACCTCCCAAAAATTGCCCTTATGAAAAATGCTAGATTAGCAGGCCTTTCAGCAAGCCTGCGCATGAAGTAAGGATACCAACTTTTTCCAAAAGGGATATAAATTCTTAAATTCCAGCCATTTTCTATAATTTTCCTCTGTAATGGTGTGTTGACACCATAAAGCATCTGAAATTCAAATTTATTTTTAGATATATTATTCTTTTTAACGATACTTAAGACTTCATCAACTATAAAAGGATCATGTGTGGCAAACTCAGGATAACCCCCTGAATCTAAACCTTTTCCTAAAAATAATCTAGCAAGACCAATGTAAGAATTATTTATATCATCCTTGCTCTGAAAGGCAAACTCGGGAGGTTCGTTATATGCTCCTTTGCAAATTCTTGCTCTTACTCCATTGCCCAAAAGATTATTTAAATCATTATTGGTTCTTTTAAGGTAAGCCTGTAGGCAAATACCTAAATTTAAATCCTGTTTGACTGAATTAAAAACAGACAAAGTATCATCTATTGTTTTGCTATCCTCCATATCAACTGTGATTTTGACTTTTTTATCAAGGCCTTTTTTGTAAACCTTCATTAAATTTTTTTCAAATAAATCTTTGCTTACAGACAAACCTAGCTGTGTTGGCTTCAATCCAACCCAAAGATCCTCTTCATTCTCACAAGCCTGAATCATTGAAATTATTTCGGATAGAGCTATTTTTGTTTTCTCTTCATCCCCGCTTTCTCCAAGCAAATCCAATATTGCATCAAAGCCGGCCACTCTCAAATTTTTAGCGGCTTGAATCCCTTGTTCAAGCGTGTCTCCAGCTATAAATCTCTTGATAACCTTTTTTGTTGGAACAAACCCTCTGAAAAAAGATTCCGCTGATTTTGACTCTGATAAATAAATTAAAAAATTTCTCAAAAATTAATCCTCCCAACCAAAAGCAACTTCATAAATTGTTTCGACGGGAAGGTTTCTTGCTTCATCCCTAATCGTGACAGCAAACATTTTCCAATTTTTACTATCATTAGTTTTAATCCAAAAAGACCAATCCAGGGCACTTTCTCTAGGCCCTTGCAAAGACGTTTTTGAAAAATGTTCCAGCCTTAAACCGTAATCATACTTATAACTCCAAACAGTTTCCGATCCAAGATGCCAAACATTCTTGATTTCTGGATTGTCAACATGGGTTTCATACGAAAAACCCAAACCCCAATAAAAAGGATTGGCAAACAAAAAATCATCAGAAAAACCCCCAGTCCTTGAGGAGAGGCCCCATGACATGGAGTCGTCTTCAGCTATAGGAATCCCAATCTTTAAAGACCAATCAGGAGAGCCTATTTTATTTTTTTTTTCATATCCAGATCTGTAAAAAAAATTCAATGGCCCTTCTTGAGTATCCCAGCCATCAATTGAATCAACACCTCTCATCCCAAGCAAAAACCCCCAAGAGGCATTGCCGTCAAGATGATAGTGGGAATTCAAATAAATCATTGATTCAGAGCCTGATTGACCTTTGGGTTCAGAATGCATCAAAGATACCTTTCCTTGGTTCTCTTCTGGGTTAGAGGGAATCCAATGTGAACCTTTTGCGCTTGGCAATCCTGAGATCAAAACGAACAACAAGCCAACTAAATTAAACATAGTCTAATTCTACGGTGGGAGAGGGATTCGAACCCCCGAGGCATCAAAATGCCCACACGCTTTCGAGGCGTGCGCTTTAGTCCACTCAGCCATCCCACCATATTTTTAAATTCTAGATTTTTTTTTAGATAAGGTTTATATCTGATTAATTACAATAACATATATGCCAAAATACCAAAAACCAAAAGGTACTAGAGATCTTGATGAAAACACAACGTTCAAATTCGAAGTAATTAGAAGTTTGTTTTTGGCAATATCTAGATTTTTAGGCTACAGTCATGTTGAAATCCCAATATTTGAAAAAACAAACCTATTTGAACGATCCACAGGTGAATCAAGTGAGATTGTCACTAAACAAATGTACAAATTCCAAGACAAGAAAAATAGAGAATTTGCTCTTCGGCCTGAAGGAACCCCTGGCCTAATAAGAGCCGCAATAGAAAACAATTGGCTTAACAGTCACAATGGTGATAAATTTTCTTATTTTGGACCTTTCTTCAGGTATGAAAGGCCTCAAAAAGGCAGGTATAGACAATTTTTTCAATTAGGTGCTGAATCAATTGGATCAAATAACGTTGAATCAGATGCTGAATCAATATATTTGCTTTCATTCCTTTTAAAGGAACTTGAAATCAAACATGTAATCAAGCTCAACTCACTAGGCGAACAAGAAGAGAGGCTGCGTTATATTGAATCTTTACAACAATGGCTAACAAACAATAAAACAAAAATCGCAAAAGAAGACTGCATCAATATAGAAAAAAACCCTTTGAGGATATTGGATAGCAAAAAACCCGCAACCGTGAAAGGCATCAAGGAAGCGCCGAAAATCCATGAATTCTGGACTAAGGAAACATCCGATAGGTTCAAAAAATTAACGAACCTGCTTGAAGCTGCAAATGTCAACTATCAAGTTGATGAATTTTTAGTAAGGGGTCTTGATTATTACACTTCAACAGTATTTGAAGCCTCAGGCCATGATGGTGCTCAAGATGCGTATGGGGGCGGAGGAAGATACAATAATTTAATTTCTGAACTAGGCGGCAAGAACATCCCTGCAATTGGTTTTGCTTGTGGTGTTGACAGGATTGCATCTGCGTTAAAAATTGACCAAATAAAACCTTTTTGTATCTTTATTCCACTTGGTGAGAAATGTCGTGAAAAAGCTTTTGGCATCATTTCAAAAATGTGGTCTAACAGCGTTTCAGTAAAACCATATTGGAATGAATCCAATTTAGGCAAGGCTCTAAAGAGGGCAAATTCTATTGGGTCAAAGTATGTAATAGTTTTTGGAGAAAAAGAAATGCAAAACAATACACTGCTTATTAAGAACATGAAAAATGGTGACCAAAAAGAGATACCGATAAACATGTCAAGCATAATGTCAGCATTAGGATTGGATGAATGAAAAAAACATATATATCTGAACTCAATCTTGCTAATGTCAACGAAACAGTAATGCTAAAAGGTTGGGTGCATGCAGTAAGAGATTTTGGTGGAAAAACCTTTTTTGACCTTAGGGATTCAACTGGATTAATGCAAATTGTTATGGATTCGGAAATAATCAAACTTAAAAAAGAATGGGTAGTTGAAATCATAGGAAAAGTTTCAAAAAGATTGCAGGTAAATGAAAAAATTAAATCTGGAAATATTGAGATAATTGAAAGCAAGATAACAATACTTAATGAAGCTGAAACACCTCCTATATATGTTGATAAAGACGATGATGAACCCGATGAAATTAGATATAGATACAGGTATCTTGACCTTAGGAGGCCTCACAGAAACAAGATACTGAAAATTAGACATAAGGTGATTCAAGCAATTCGAGAAATCTTAAATTGCGAAGGTTTTACAGAAGTTGAAACACCTCTTTTAACAAGATCTACACCTGAGGGTGCAAGAGATTTCATTGTGCCTAGTAGATTACATAAAAAAAATTGGTATGCATTGCCTCAGAGCCCACAATTATTCAAACAAATACTAATGGGTAGTGGAATCGATAAATATTATCAAATTGCAAAATGCTTCAGAGATGAAGATCTTAGGGGCAATCGTCAACCTGAATTCACACAATTAGATTTTGAGATGGCTTTTACTGATGAGGATGAAATATTTTCTATAAGCGAAAAGGTGTTTGAAAATATCTTTGAAAAAGCACAAGGTGAAAAAATCACAACTCCTTTTTTAAGAATGACGTATGAAGAAGCAATAAAAAATTATGGTATAGATAAACCAGATACGAGATATGAAGCTCCAATAAAAAATATTTCAGACACTCTCGTAAAAAATGGTATCAATTTTATTGACAGCACAGTTGATGCTGGCGGTGAAATTCTTGGGATATGTATTGAAAATTTCTTCCCATCCAGGAAAGAAATCTCAAATCTAGAAAAAATTGCACAAAAATTCAATATACCGGGATTGGCATTTGCAACCAAAAAAGATGGGGTCTGGAATGGTGGAATAACCAAGATGACTAACGATGAAACATTGAATGGAAACATTTCAGTATTTGGAAAAAAAGACAATTGCACTTTATTGATTATCGCTGATTCAAGCAAGGAAAATCTTTATGGCTACCATGCTTTCGGAGCAATTCACAGACATTTAAGGGATTCTGGAATGCTTATCAAAAACAGTGATGGATATGCTTTTTGCTGGGTTACAGATTTTCCTTTATTTGAAAAAACTGATGCTGGTATTGCTGCAGCTCATCACCCATTCACGCTACCCTTTAGTGAACATATCGAAAGAATTGATAATGAACCCTTGAAGGTTCTTTCACACGCTTATGACCTTGTGATGAATGGAGAAGAGATTGCAAGTGGTTCAATAAGATGCCACGATAGAGACTTGCAGCTAAAAATCCTGCAGTCTATAGGTTATTCACAATCTGAAATTGAAGAAAGGTTTGATTTCTTCTTGGAAATGATGAAATACGGCTTGCCGCCTCATGGAGGACTGGCTCCCGGGATAGATAGGATTGTGATGATTCTTGCTGGATCATCCAGCATAAGAGATGTTATTGCTTTTCCGAAATCAACAGGGGGAACATGTTTTCTAACTGGAGCACCAGGAAAAGCTGACCCACAAAGTTTACAGGATCTTGAAATTTGATGAGCACTATTCCATTTTTTGATTTTCACTGTGACTCGTTGACTAAAGGTGGGTATAAAAAATTAATAAAAAACGATACTATGCACTGGTCTTTGCCTAGATTCATTCAAGGTGGAGGTCAATTGCAAGTTCATGCAATATTCACACCTCCAGAATACAAAAAAGGTGACGCAACGATGTTTGCAATGAAGTACGCATCTGAATGGCAAAAATTTCTAGAAGAAACCAATACCACTGGAGTGAGAAGCAAAGAAGATCTTGATGAAGAAGGTCCTTTTTCTATTCTCTCTCTAGAGGATGCCTCTCCTCTTGCTGGAAATATTGAAGCATTAAACATGTTTTTTGATCTAGGTGTTCGCTTAATAACTCTTGTTTGGTCATGTGATAATGAAGTTGGCAGAGGGGTCATACATGGCCAAGGCCCGGCAATAACAAAATTTGGAAAAAATTTAATCAGAAAAATGAATGAAAAGAATGTGATTGTTGACTTGTCCCATGCAAGTGATGAACTTTTCTGGGAAGCTGTAAAGACATCAAGCAAACCAGTTGTAGCAAGCCATAGCAACTCTAGAAAATTTCGAAACCATCCTAGGAATTTAACTGATGACCAAATTAAAGAAATATCAAATTGTGATGGAATAATCGGATTAGTCTATGTGCCAAACTTTGTAGGAGACCCGCCAAAAGGGACTCAGGATGAATGGGATTTTGAATTAAAGGGTGGAGCTGAAATGCTAGCTAAACATGCTGCGCATATAGCTGAAATCTCAAAAGTTGAAACTGTTGTCTTAGGGAGTGATTTTGATGGAACTAATTCACCTGTTATTGCAGAGGTTTCAAAAACTCAAATAATGGCTGAAGAATTAAAAAAGGTTGGTTTTTCTGATAATGATATAGAAAAAATATTCTATAAAAATGCGAAAAAATTTCTTTTGAAAAACCTTCCCTAATCAGCCGCAACGATTACGTATTCCATAACCACCTTTAGGGTAAACCCATAATATATGGTCTGGACATAATATCTGGCATGTTCCACATTCGATACAATTTTCAAAATCTATATCTAAACTTCCACTTTCTTGGTTTTTTGTATAAACCTTTGCGGGGCAGGTCCACTGCAACGGATTAAGAACCTCCCAGTCTTTTGGATCGCCAATACATGTAATATGTGTTTCATGATTGTGATCATAGTTAATGGTGAATAATTTATCCTCTATGGAAACAGTTTCATTTACTGAATTTTTCTTATCGGGTGAATCTTTCATTTACCTAAAACCTTCAATAAATTATATAAATCTTTGACGATTTGTGCAGGGTTTTTCATTTTCAAAACACCTTTAACCATGTTTTTCTTTTTTTTGCCTTTTGGAGTGCCGTCAACAGTCAGTAAACTTTTTGCTGCATAGCTAATCAACTGAGGATAATCATTCAATATATCCCTTCTTTTTCTGAAAAAAGGGAAAACATCTTCATAAGATTTTAAATCCTTCAGGATGAAAGAGTCTTCTAATTTTTTCCTATAAGCATTCAGGAAACCAGATGAAAAATCTTTATTTTTGATTGCTTCTAATGCAACCTCGCCAGCAAGTCTTCCAGAAACAAAAGCAAAATTACTACCTTCTCTGTGAACAGCATTAACCATCAATGCTGCATCACCAGTCATTAGAAATCCATCAGCAACTAATGTAGGCAATTTTTTATAGCCACCTTCAGGTATTAAATGACCTGCATATTCGATTGTTTTACCGCCTTTCAAAAAAGGTTTAATTGATTTGTGATTTTTGACATGCTCTAACAATTCATATGAAGCAATTTCATTATTTGCAAAATCAGCAACCAATGAGCCAACTCCAATGCTTACAGTTTTCCTATTCGTGTAAAGAAAAGCGTAACCTAGACAACCTTTTGTGATGTCACCGAAAATTTCGTATGAAGCACCTTCATTTCCGGAAATCTGAAAGCGATCCTCAATCACATCTTCAGGTAATTCAATTACCTCTTTGACGACTAGCGCAACCTCATCTGGCTTTGGCTTGCTTCCAAAATTTCTTTTCCATGACACAAAAGCATTAACCCCTTCACCTGAAATAACCAAAGGTGCACGAATTTCTCCATTTGGTCTATCTGTAACCACTCCAACAACCTTGCCATCTTCAACAATCAAATCCAAAACTACAGTTGCAGGAAGAAACATGGCTCCATGTTTTTTGGCCTCTCCAGCCATCCATTTATCAAATTCACTTCTTAAAACAGTGTAAGCATGTGCTGGGGCTTCAGTTTTTGCTTTAAATGCATCATCTGAATAACCTAACTTTGTCACCGATTGCTTATCTGAAACCCAATAATTTTGTTCTGTAATTGGTCGTTCAATAGGTGCGTTTTTCCAAAAATCAGGAACTATCTCCTCTAGCGAGGAAGAGTAAATAATTCCGCCCATAAGATTTTTTTCACCGGGAAATTTACCACGTTCTATCTGAAGAACCTTGGCTCCCCCTTTTGCAAGTGTGATTGCAGCTGCATTGCCTGCAGCACCAGCTCCAATAATTATGACATCAAAATTCACAAAACTACCTAAAAAGCTTAAAGTTCTTTAAGCTCATTAGTCAACTCGATGATCATCTGCTTGCCGTCTCCAAAAAGCATTAACGTGTTATCTTTTCCAAATAATTCGTTTTCAATACCAGCATAACCAACACCTCTTCCTCTCTTGTTAACTATAACAGTCTTAGATTTCCATACTTCAAGAACAGGCATGCCAGCAATTGGACTATTTGGATCTGTTTGAGCACCTGGGTTAACAACATCATTAGCACCTATAACCAAAACAACATCTGTTTCTGGGAATTGTGGATTGATATCATCCATTTCAATCAATTTCTCATAAGGAACATTTGCTTCTGCCAATAAAACATTCATATGCCCTGGCATCCTTCCTGCAACAGGATGAATAGCGAACTGCACATTAACACCTTTCTTTTCAAGCTCTTCCATTAACTCTCTAACATTATGCTGAGCTTGTGCAACAGCCATACCGTAACCGGGAACTATAACAACCTTTTCAGCAGCTTCGAAAATCATAGCTGATTCTTCAGAACCTACAGGCTTGTATTGAATTTGCTCACCACCTGCAGATGCAGTTCCTCCTTCTTGCCCAAAGCCTCCAAGCATAACTGAAAAGAGGCTTCTGTTCATAGCAACACACATAATATTGGTCAAGATAAGCCCTGAAGCGCCAACAAGTGCACCACTGACAATTAAAATTGTTCCACCAATATTTCCATCCATTAAAAGAATGAATCCTGCAGCTGAAGCAGCCATTCCCGAATAAGAGTTTAGCAAAGCAATAACGACAGGCATATCAGCTCCGCCTATAGGTATTGTTATGGCTATCCCTAGTATTAATGTAAGACCAATAAAAATGTAAAGATTGGTGGAGTCAACAGGATAAGAACCTGAAGAGGTCATAATGATGAAACCAAGAATCAATACAAAGATAACGGCATTCAAGAAATGCTGGCCTTTAAATACTATAGGGCTGCCATTCATCCTCCCATCTAACTTTGCAAATGCTATATAACTTCCAGTTAAGGTAACTGCTCCTATCAAAATCGTTATAAAAACAACAATCATGCTTCCAGAACCACCTAAATCAACAATAGCGCTTGCTGGATTTGAAAAATTTTGGAAAAAATAACTAACAGCAACTAAAGCAGAAGCCAAACCACCAAAACCATTAAATAAAGCTACCAATTGAGGCATTCCTGTCATTGCCACTGTCCTGGAAGCATAAATACCTATAGCGGCACCAACAAATGCAAAGCCAATCACCTGATCCCAAGTGACAATATCCATATTTACGACAGTTAAAACAACTGCAAAAAACATACCCCATGCCGCTAAGGTGTTACCTTGCTTTGCAGTTTTTACTCTTCCGAGCTTTTTAATACCCATTACAAAAAATGTAATTGCAATCAGGTAACCAAAATTAATTATGTTATCCATTATTTGCCCTTCCTGTTGAACATTTGTAACATTCTGTCAGTAACCATAAAACCACCGACAACATTAATAGTGGCTAACATAACTGCTGACAAAGCTAACCATTTTGCTAAATCAGAACCTGGAGGAAGCACCATCGCAAGAAGGGCGCCAACGATTGAAATCCCTGATATTGCATTTGAACCTGACATAAGAGGAGTATGTAATGTTGGAGGGACCTTGGTGATTAACTCAAAACCAATAAATGAACCAAGAACCAATAAATAAAATCCCAACATCATTGGATTGAGAAGCATAGTATCCCCAGTACTAGCTGCAACTTCATGTACATGAGATGCAGTTTCACTAATTTCATCTGGGTAAGGAGCCCTTGGGTGTAAAAATAAATTAATCATTTGCCTTCCTCCATAGCATTCTTGATCCTCTCTTCAACAATATTACCATCAGCAGAAACCATCATTGGCCCCACGATTTCATCTTTCGAATCAACCTTAATGCTTTTTTCATCTTTATCCATCATATGTGTAATTAAATTCAAAATATTCTTTGCATAAACAGTGCTGGAATGTAAAGGTACCAATGCAGGGATATTTTCTGGACCAAGTATCGAAACGCCTTTATGGCTTACAGTTGAACCAGGTTTGGTTAATTCACAATTTCCACCATTTGCAGCAGCCATATCAACTATAACTGAACCGGGTTTCATTTTTTCAACCATGTCTTTTGTGATAAGAACAGGGGCTTTTTTCCCAGGGACCAAAGCAGTACTTATAACACAATTAGAAACAGATATCCTTTCGGTAAGAACCTCTCTTTGTTTTGCCAAAAACTCTTTGGAAACCTGTTTAGCATATCCCCCTTCTGCAGAATTGTCTTCTTCTGAATCAACCTCTATGAATTTTCCACCTAGAGATTCAACTTCTTCTTTTGTTTCGGGCCTTATGTCAGAAACCTCAACCCTTGCCCCTAACCTTCTTGCAGTTGCTATGGCTTGTAAGCCAGCAACACCAGCACCTAAAATCACAACTCTTGCTGGAGATAATGTGCCAGCTGCTGTTGTCATCATCGGAAAAATTTGTCCCAAGTGATCAGCTCCAAGCAAAACAGCCTTGTATCCTGCAATGTTGCTTTGACTAGATAGGCTATCCATAGATTGAGCTCTAGATATTCTCGGTAAAAACTCCATCGCTAATGCAGTGATGTTTTTAACAGCTAGAGACTTCATGCTTTTTAAGTTTAAAAAAGGATCTATTGAACCAATTAAAACTGCAGAATCTTTTAAGAGTTTGATTTCAGATTCATCAGGGCAAGAAACCTTGCATACGCAATCTGCACCAAAAGCTTTTTTTCTATCAACAATCTTTGCACCTACATTTTTAAAATCAGCATCACTAATCAAGCTTAGCGAACCTGCATCCGATTCAACTAACACATCAAAACCCATAGCAATGAATTTTTTAACTGTATCTGGTGTTGCTGAAACTCTTGTTTCTCCCTTTTTTGATTCTTTGACGATACCTATAGTAAACATGTAAAACTCCTCTTTTGACTTAAAAGGTTATTCTAAATCTGAAAAAAAATCAGTCAAGTTTATCTTTTCGAAAATCACTTGAAAAATCTTTTTTTCGCTCTTGTTTAAACCTTTATCTATCTTTTTTAAAAAAAGATTGACCTCTTCGTAAAAAAATTTCAAAAGCTGATTGCCGGCAGGTGATGCTTTGATTAAAATCTTTCGCCTATCAGTAGAAGGAACTTTAAAATGAATCAATCGTTGTTTTTGCATCCTTTCAACAACTCTAGTTATGGATGTCTGAGAAACAACAAGGTTTGATGAAATATCCTTTAAGCTAACCCATTCATTCTGATTATCAAGCTCCAGCAAAACCCTGATTTGAAGTTTTGTATATTGCGGATAACGCAAAACCTTTTTTAATTCATGATTCAAATTTGCCTGAAGTTTAAAAATTCCCGAAATAACTTTTTTTCGATTCATTCGATCTTAAGCAACACTTTACCTATTGCACTTGATTCTTCTAAGTGTTGATGAGCTTGTGCAATATCCTTCCAGTTAAAACCTCTATCAATCAAAACCTTCAAATCTCCATTTGCTACTCTGGGTAAAATTTCATTTTTCAAATCCTTAAAACTCCCCATAGTGCTACCCATGATCGTTTGGTTTTTGATAAAAAGATGTGGAAGGTTTATCTTCACAATAGGGCCAGTAGTTCCGCCACAAGTTACAAGATTTCCATTTCTCTTTAAGATGCTCAAGCTTCTTTTCCATGTTTTTGCACCAGTATGCTCAACAACAACATCAACACCCTTCGGTGAAAAATCTCTTACCGCACTAACGATATCATCTTTAGCCGGATCCAATAGAAGATCCCAGGATCCTGAATCAATTTTTGATATTTTTGAACCTCTAGCAGTTCCAACAACCTTAGCTCCGTGTAATTTTGCAATTTGACCAGCAGCATGCCCTACACCACTGCCAGCACCCCACACAAAAACAATATCGCCCTTTTTGACATTACATCTACGAACAACCATATTCCAGGATGTTAGAAAAGATAATGGGAATGCAGCTGCAACTTTATCATCAATACAATCATCTAATGGAATCCATAAATTCGATTTTTGCTTTAAATAGGTTGACAAAGTTCCATTGCAGGTTTCTCCATGGATACCATAACTTTCTGATAAATAATCACCTATTCCTGGTGAAAGCAACACCCTTTGTCCTTCTTTTAAAAATGTTGCATTTTTACCTCGCGCAACCACGACACCCACACCTTCAGAGCATGGAACAATTGGATATGTTACACCAGGCAAACCTCGGCGTACCCACAGGTCAAGATGATTCATGGCAGCATAATTCATCTTAACAACCACATCATCATCTCGGATCTCTCCAATATCAAAATCTTCAAAATCAAAAACATCGAAAGATCCTGGTTTTCGAATAATCACTCTTTGCCCTTTTTCCATCAAAACAAACACATCTTAAACTGATATCGATTATTATTATTGAGCTATGCTGCTATTTGATTGCTTTGTTGTCAATAAGATTAACGATGATTACAGATTCCTGATGCTAAAAAGAGCCAAGGGAAAAATGTATGAAGGGATGTGGAGAATGGTTGCTGGAAAAATCAAACCAAATGAAAAAGCATGGGAAGCCTGCTTAAGGGAGATACAAGAAGAAACCAATCTAAAAATTGATGAACTTTACTCAGTACCGTTCATTAATTCTTTTTATGAGTGGGAAACAGATTCAATACATAGCATTCCAGTCTTTTTAGCGATCACAAAAGAATCAAAGGTCGCAATGAATGATGAACATGACAAATACGAATGGCTATATGTTGATGAAGCAATTTCGAGACTGGAATGGCCTGGACAGAAAAAAGGCATCGAAGAATCGTTCAAAATGCTGACAAACAAACAAATGAAACAGTTGTTAAGAATCAAATAAAAAAACTAAAGAAATTTCTTTATTAAGGCTAATGCACCCTGTTTCCAAGGCACCCTATGTCCAGTACCAGCATTAGAAAAACTATTTCTGTTTTCAAGATACCATTTGTATGTTCTTATCAATGTATCTGAATTTGAGTAAGAAGGACTCCATCCAAGCTTTTGTAATTTTGCAGTGTCAACCCAGGAATCCTGATCAGCAGTTCCATACACCCATTTGTATAAAGGTGAAAGGTTTAGAAGCTCCAATATCGCAAGTGCTGATTTTGCAAAAGCTGCATTCGTTGGAAAAATCCTTGAGCCCTTCTTGGAAAATTTGAATAATTCCCCCAGGTCATCACAGACAGAGGAGAAATCGGAGGCTCCTACATTAAAGCAACCATTACATGATTCATCATCCGAATTTATTAAAAGCTCAATGGCGCTAACAAGGTCAGCAACATCTAAAAGTTGGTATTTATTTTTCCCATCACCTATAACTGGAATCTTTGTTCCAGAATAGACCCAATCAAATAATATCTCAAATACACCCAGTCTTTCTGGGCCTATAAAAGTTTTAGGTCTAACAACTGGGATAATCATGCCTTTTTCCCTGGCTTTCATACATTCAAGCTCAGCTAAAACTTTACTTTCTCCATAAGATCCAACCCCTTTCATCTGGTCGCTTTCAACTAGTGGATGATGGTCTGGAACACCATAAACAGCTGTGCTTGAAACATAAACTACTTTCTTGACATTCATTTTTCTTGAAACCTCAAGAACATTTCTTGTACCAAGAACATTTGTTTCAAAAATATCCTTTTTTGGAGCAAGTGGCAAAGCTGCTGCAGCATGAATGACAATATCTGAATCTACAATAGCAAACTCCAAATCCCTTACATTTCTAATGTCTCCAACAAAACAAGATTGATTTCCTGACACTGCAGAAAATAAAGATGAATCAAAGTCAAAAAGATTAACCTCACAATCTGAAAATTTTTCAGCAAGGTGCCAGCCTAAAAAACCTCCACCGCCAGTAATAGTTATCCTCATCACTTAAATCCTAGACTCGTATTGTGAAAATAGAAACTTTTTTATCTTTTTAACAGTATTTATTTTGATTAGGTTTTTACCTAAATGTTTTTATTCACCTCTAACGGGCACCTGAAAAGGTGTCCGTTTTCATTCAAATTAGAATACAAGTCAGCCAAATGGAATGTGAATCAACAAACTTCTCAACCACTTATAAAAAAAACAAAAGTGTCCTAAGTTCTAAATTAGGCTTTTTGGAAGGCACATGGCATGGCCATGGAAAAATCAAAAATCATAAAGTGACAAGTTTGCTGACAATACAATGGCAAGGTCAGTTTCTAATTTGGAATAGCAAATCTGTTTCAGATGAATTAACATTTGAGAACAGCTCTTCAGGCCCGCAGATACCTCAATGGAAACTGGAAACATCGGAAATGATTGTCTTTCAGGGTTTTGGGAAAGGACAAATTATACATATGCACATAAGGGACAAAAATAAATGGGATCCTTTGAATCTTAAATTTGAAGAACTGTTTTTAAGGCTTTATTTGAAACAGGCCAATAAGCAACTCTTGTTTGAACCCATTGATAGTAACAAATTCCAAAAAAATTTCTTTATAGAGCTGCACAAAGGGTTCGAAAAAATAATTTTTAAAAATAACAATGGCACCAAATTAACCTATTTTCGAGATTAAAAAATCTAATAATTTTTCAACACACTCTTTGGTTTTACCACCTTTATCATGCAAGGGGTTGTATTCCACAAAATCCAAAGAAAGTAGATTACCTTTAGTTAAGATTTGATCCAGTAAATCAATCGCCTCTTTTGGATCAAAGCCACGATCAACAGGCGTTCCAACCCCAGGGGCAAACAAAGGATCAATTGAATCGATATCAAAACTTAAGCAGTAATCATCCCCTGTAATCAAACTAACTTTTTTTGCAATTTCAGCAAGACCTTGTTTTTTAATTTCCTCAGCACTGAAGTAAGTTATATTTTCTTTATCAAGAAGAGCAGTTTCACCTGGATCAACATCTCTCAAGCCTAAGATAACAACTTTTTTTGGATCAAATAAAGATGAACCGACAACATCACTTAAATGCTTAACTTTTTCTCCAATCAAGGCAGCTAAAGGCATCCCGTGTAAATTCCCTGAAGGGGATGTTAGATGGGTGTTTAAGTCAGCATGAGCATCAAACCAAATCAAGCCGGGGCTCTCTTTATTTTCGAAAGAATACGCAGAAGCAACAGCGCTTAGTGAACCTGAAGAAATCGAATGGTCTCCACCCAAAACAAAAGGGAAATAGCCTAATAATGTATTTTTGAATGTTTCTGATTTCAACCTTAAGCAAACATCCTTCAAGGAATTGTTTCTATCTTTTTTCAAATCATTCCTAGAATCTATCTCTATAAATTTATGATCTTTTTGCAAGCCTCTAAATAAATTTAAATCTAAGATTTGGAAAGGACCTAAATCTGAACCATTAACATTGCCACCAAGTGAAGTAGGTGTGCTAATAAAACAAATCCTCTTAGTCATTTTCGTCAATCCTGATTTCTGCAATAAGCTCTTCATGAAAATAACTGTTACTTGCAACTATATCCCCACATTCCATAAAAGAATCTTCACCATGAAAATCACTAACCTTTCCTCCAGCTTCATCAACGATCAAAACTCCAGCAGCTATATCCCAAACAGAAAGCCCACCTTCCCAAAAACAATCAAACCTCCCACAAGCGGTATATGCAAGATCCAAAGCAGCAGACCCCATCCTTCTTATCCCTCCTGATTTATTAAACAAAGCTTCAAACTGTTTTGAAAAAAGTTTTATCCTGTCTTTCTCCTTGTGGGGGAATCCAGTTGCAATCATTGAACCTTCAAGCTCTTTTTTTTCACTGACTTGCATTTGGATTGATTTGCCACCCTGTTTCAAATAGCTTCCCATTCCTTTTTCAGCAATAAACATTTCATCATGGACAACATCGTAAATAGCACCAAGATAAATTTTTTTCAAATCCTTCGATGCTAACGCAACAGAAATTGAGAAAAATGGTAAACCCTGAACAAAATTTCGTGTACCATCAATTGGATCAACTATCCAAATTTTGTCTGAATCCAATGAATCTTGTTTTCCGCTCTCTTCTCCAAGAAAACCTGCTTTTTCATCGATCTGATACAAACCTTCCTTTAAAAATAATTCGGAATCCTGGTCAACCTTTGTGACAAGATCAAAACCTTCTTTTGCTGAAATATCTTTTTCCTCGAGGGTTCTAAAAGATTTTTTTGAAATTTTTGATGCTTGGTAAATTAAATCACATACAAGATCAATTTTTTTTATTTGTCCCAACTCAAAACCTCTATTTCAGAATTTCTACTAAATTCATTTGTTTCCGCAGGCAAACGAATTAAAAACTCTGTGTCAGACAATCCTGAGACACGATGACTACCATTTGGTTGAACATTAATTACTTTAACTGGATTGTAAGAAGCAAATCTTCCAGGTAGAAATCCTTCTTTTTTTGACTTCCAAATAAGCGCCTCATCCAACATCGCATTCGTGTGTAAAGGCCTATACCTTTTTGCACCAACCATTAATCTCATAATTTGTATTCCTAAAAGCTCAAAAACAACCAATGAGCTTAATGGGTTCCCGGAAATACCCAAGCCAATAACCCCTTCTGAAAGAGAGGTCAGGAAACTAGGTCCACCAGGCTGCATTGCAATTTTATCGAAAATAATTTCACCACCATTTTCCACAAAAGCCCTCTTAGCATAATCCCTTTCCCCATCAGCAGCACCGCCTAAAGTAATTACAAAATCCGCTTTGTTTTTAGCTTCAGAAACAGCTTTTGAAAGAGATTCAAGGTCATCTTCAACCAATTCAGAATAAACAACATTGCCACCCTGCTCTTTAACGATTTGGCCAATAGCTTGAAGGTTACCGCATTTAACACCTTGTTTCTTTGATCCTGGCAAAACCAATTCATTCCCGTTGGCAATCAGAGCAACTCTTGGCATTTTAGAAACCTCAACAGATTCAATATCGCAAGAGATTAAAGCTTGTATGGCCCAGTAACTTAAACGGCAACCTTTCAAAGCAACCATGTCACCAACATTCACATCTTCTCCTTTAACCCTGAAATACTCTCCTCGTTTTGGGCATTCCGAAAAAGCAATCCTGCCATCTTCTTCCCGAACTACCTTTTCCCACGGGACAATCGCAGTAGCACCTCTAGGGATTTGTGCTCCTGTTGCAACCCATGCACAAACATCACCATCAATAGATTTTCTTTTATCTTCAGCGTATGTTGGATCACCAGTTTGTAAGATTACAGGTTCATTTCTTGTAGCATCAATGAGCAATTGATGATCAACTGCCCAACCATCCATTGCACTTACAGTCTCTCTTGGGTTATCACATTTGGACGCAGCTGAATCTGACAACCACCTACCACTTGATTCAGTAATATTCATCTTTTCTGAACCTAATGGTTTAACAATTTTGTCAATTAAATCTTGTGCTTCATTGAAAAGTACACTCATTTCATTTTCTCCCATTCTTGCATTAGAAAATCTAAATCATGGATGTCGTTATTGTTATGAAAACATATTTTTGAAATCCCTCTAGAAGTAAAATGGCTTTCTTCAATAAGTTGCACTTTAATCCTGTCAAGAAAGCCCCAAAGTTTTCTTCGTAAATTTGATTCAGTTGTTCTTTCAAGATATTTTGGTATATCTTTATGTATTGATGTTCTGTATAGAGATAAAGTTGGTTGCGGAAAGCCTAAAGCATGGGGCATCAAACAGTCAGTTTTACCATCTGCAATTTCCCATAACATACTAGGTAAATCTTTATGAACTGTAGGAACATCACAACAGCCGCAAAATGCCCAGGCAGTTTTGCATGCTTTCAAGCCTGTATAAAGGCCAGAAAGAATACCTTCTCCAGGAAGCTCATCATCAACAATTTCCCAATCAGAAAATTTCTCTGGAGATGGTGGCATGCCTACAATAAAAACCCTTTCAGCAGTTTCAGATAATGTTTGGAGAGTTTTCGTCAAAAAATTAACACCATCGATCTCAAGTAACGCTTTAGGCCTTCCCATCCTTGTGCTTTTGCCACCAGCCAAAACAAAAGCTTCTGATATCATCTCCCCAACCTCTTCATCCTTCTGGCTCTTCGTGCTTCTCCCTCAAGGAATCTTCTTTTCTCATCTTCTGTGATTGGCTCAAAAGATTCAACAGATGTTGGTTTCCCTTTTTTATCTATTGCGACAAAGGTTGCATATGCCGTGCAAACCCTTTTTATTTTTGATTTGTATGGATCAAAAGCTGTTACTCTAATGCCTATCTCCATTGAGCTATTGTTCACATAATTTACAGCAGCACGATACCTCATGTGTTCATGAATCAATATCGGAGAATGGAAATCAACAGCATCTAAACTGGCTGTTACAGCTGGCATTTTGCAATACCTGTGACAAGCAAGAGCGGCAATCTCATCAACACACAACATAACCTCTCCAGCAAAAACTTTATCGGCTAAAAGCATGTCTGGTGTAACCATTCTCATCGCTTGTGCAATAGAAGGTGAGCTAAAACCAGAAGTGTCAGCCTGATCCTTTGTATCAAATTCAGACAAACGCTCTAAACGTTTTGATCTTCGATCCAAGGCTGCTCTAAAACTTTCATGCTCATCATCTGTAGCAGGATCCACTGCTGCAACCTTTGTGGGTTTGCCATTTTCATCTAAAGCAATAAAAGTTAAATGAGCCCTACACGTTGTCAGCGGCTCTCTTCCAGCTCGATCAGTTTTTATTACTTCAACTCGAACCTCCATGGAACTACCAAAAGTTGCTTGAACCCTTGATCGAAATGCAACTCTATCACCAAGTGCAACACCTGCTAAAATGTCTATATCCTCCATTGCTCCAAGAACTACAGAACCCTTGTGATGGTTACTCGCGGTCAAGGTTCCCGCCTCACAGATCCAATACATCAGCCTTCCACCATAAAGACGACTTGCTGGATTCACATGCTGAGGGAACACGATTCTTAAAAGTTCCATGGATGTTGAGCTTGGTTTTATCACTTTTGTAAATTTTAGTCGTTTAAAAAAATAAAATAACCAATATGGTCTTAATTGAACGTTCGAATCAAATAAATTTCACATTAAATGAAATTCCGGAAATGAATTTTTTCAAAAACATACTCATGGTCTCTCCAGAAAATTTTGAGATTCAATATGCAATCAATCCATTTATGAAAGATTCTGCGGGCAACCTGAAAAAAATCGATAAAAAAAAAGCCAAAAGCCAATGGGGCAACCTTTTGCAAACTTTCACCGATCTAAACCTTTCGGTAACAAAATTCGAGCCTGAAGAAAAACTTCCTGATATTGTTTTTTGTGCCAACCAATTTTTTCCAATTCCTAATGAAATCAGCATCAATAAAGAGAATTTCCTGGAAGGAAAAATGTTTGCGGAAGAGAGGAAGGCGGAAGTTGCATTGCTGAAAAAAAAATTCGAAAACTTAGGTTACAACTTTGGTCAACTTTCACAAAGAGTAACAAAATTTGAAGGAACTGGTGATGGTATATGGCATCCTGGCAAAAAACTATTATGGGGCGGAATTGGAGCAAGAACAGACATGATGGCATGGCAAGAAATAAGCGAAAAATACGATATTGATGTAATTGCCTTAAACCTGAAGCATAAAACTTTTTACCATCTTGACACATGTTTGTGCATACTGAATCAAACAACTTGCCTTTGGAATCCTGATGCTTTTGACAAAAATGGCCAAGAATTGATAAGAAAAATATTTGATCTACCGATAGAAGCAGATAAGAATGAAGCTGAAAGCATAATGGCCTGCAATGCCTTTTGCCCAGATGGAAAAAACGTCATCATTCAACAAGGATGCCTGAAAACCAAATCAAAATTGGAGCAAGTTAGCTTCAACGTGATTGAGGTGGACACTTCTGAGTTCATAAAAGCCGGCGGCTCTGTTTTCTGTCTGAAACTATTTTTTTAAATCTATTTTATTTCTTCACCATCACAAAATAACCTCAATGGTATCAGGTTGCCATCATCCAAAACACTTAGCTCAACAGACATTGGCAATGGCTCTATCTCCCAGAAATAGGAACTTGTATCCATATCCCATGAACGCTCTCCGAGGCATTCCCTCAAACGTCCAACGCTTTCCTCGGAGAGGAAAATATTACCGAGTTCGTAACGGACATTAAAAAAATCTGAATTGTTTTCAAACTCCTCATAACTATACGGGTTCATATCCCATTCTGACCTCAAAAACAAACCCTCATCTGGCTTTGAAAAAGAAACTGAGGAGACACTCCAGGATGAACCGTCTTTTGTGATGGTTACAAAAATATTCTGCAAACCAGCCGCTGCAAGACCATCCTCCAAAGATTCAAATGGAACCAGATCCTCTTTGATCAAATCATTTGGTATCTTTGTCATGGCAGAATCAAGAGAGGGCTCGAAAGTCCAACCTCGAAAAACAGTATTAAAAGGATAACCTGACTGCATGGGGTCAATGCTGAATACAACAACTGTCCCTGAGTTTGCTCGAATGCTGCTGAAAAATGCCAAGCCTGTTATTAGTAAGACTTGAACAAGGGATGCAATTAAAAAATTTCTCCTAATCATCTCTTGCCCCCGCATCAAATATTTTTTTGCTTTGCTTTTCAATAAAGATACCGCCCCAAATTAACAAAACTCCGCCTAAGACAAACAGGAATGCTTGATTCAGGAGGGTTGAAAATACATCAAAGAAACGCAATAATATAAAGAATTTGAAAAACCATAAGGTCCATTTGAACAATCTCCAGTTTCTGGTAATGCTTGAAATGTAAAGAAAGGCAATAAGCTCAAAAAGAAGAATCAGGTTCATAAAAACTGAAATGACCATTGGATTGCCGTAAGAGAGGAATGGCAAGAGTATATTGATTAAAGAGATTGCAATAAAAAATTTCGAAACAAGCTTTCTTCTCTTGCTTGACGATCTTAAGCCATCCAGAGAAATCGTTATGACAAATGCTGAAATGGCGACAAAAGGCAATGCCTCAATTGGATACCCTGGAATCGGCATTTGGAAACCATCTTCATTTACGAAATTATGAAAAAAGGTGAATGGTATCTGAGTAAAGTAAAGAAAAATAACTCCTAATATACTGAAAGGGTAAGCTGCCCATTCTTTGACTCTCTTAATTGCAAGAACCGAAAGAAGAATTCCGAAAGAAACATAAAGGCTCACAAAACTCAATGCATCAGCTACACCGAAATCCAGTCTAGGAAGAATAAGAAAAAGATTAACATCTTTTTCCGAATGAGGGATAGCCAACATTCTTAGCTGCAAAAGGAAAAGCCAAAGAGAGGTTCCAAACAAAGAAAAAACTAAAGCAGGATTGTTTTGATCCCTAAATATCAGCTTCAGAAAAGAAAATGCTAACAACCCATAAATAACAATATCAATCCAAGATATCGAAGTTTGAAATATCCATATTGTCAAGAGTATGCTTGCCAAAATAAGAACCCATAACAGCCTGAAAAACCTCATAAATAAAAAAAGCCCGGCAATCCAGATTAACAATTCCTGGCCATTATCAAATGAAATATTGAAAGTTTGAAGGATCAGGTTGACACCAGCTCCAAAAGAAAAAGCCCCCATTAGAAAGAAAGTTTGTGAAAGGTTTCTTCTGTTTGGTGCTTGGTAAAAATGATATCCAAGATAATTAAAACCAGATACAAAAATAAGGATTATTAAGGTTTTTATACCCGAAGAAAAACCCTGCCAGTTTGAAGCCATTGCCAAAATCAAACCCAAACCTACCAAAACTCCACCAAAAACCAATAATGCACTAATGAAACTAGTCATCTTCACATTTTCTTTTGAATACCTAGAACTTATTAGATCTGCTTGATCTTCTGAAATGATCCCTTCCTTGACCCAGGATTTCAATTGATCAAGCAACCATTTAATATTATTCATCGTCTTTTGCCCATAGGGGAGAAAATATCCAATAAACAAATCCTATAGTCAAAAGTCCGGCGATTAAAGGTTGGTAATCAGTCATTATTTTGCCTTGTTTTTTGACAATTTTCGCAAAAAGAAAAAACCACCTACACAAAAGACAAAGGGCAAATACCAAACAATCTGGTGTATTCCTTTTTTAGGCGGCTCAAAAACAATCCAATCTCCATATCTTTCTATTAAATAATCTCTAATTTCAGAATCTGTCTTTCCCTCTAAGACCATATCAAGTATCACTTCGTAGATCTCATTGCTGATTGGTGTATCAGAGTCAGCAATGCTGACAAATTTACAAGTTGGGCATCTGAAACTTTCAGCTATAGAAAGAGCCCTGTTCTCCTCCTCTTGTGTCGGATTCAAAATAAGAGCTAGACTAATAGCTAATAAAAATTTAATTTTCTTCTCCCATGATCAAATTAATATTTTCCAACAAGCTCTCCTCAGTTAATAGGCCGATAATTTTTGCTCTAACTATACCTTTTGAATCAATAAAGAAAGTCTCAGGAGCCCCGGTAACACCCCAATCAACCAATGATTTTCCATTCATATCAATCCAATTTGGATACTTTAAACCAAAAACATCTATCATCTCTTGAGCATCTTCCACAGTGTCGTCAAAAGCAATCCCGATCAAAACAGGGCACTGGCCAGGAGATTGGCTTTCACACTGAGCCCACAAGGTGCTCCACTTCTTCAATAACGGGAATTCCTCCCTGCATGGAGGGCACCAACTACCCCACCAATTAACTATAGTTACAGGTGGCCAATCTTCATCTTCATAATCTAAAAAATATTCATCATATACCTCTTCAAGATTGACTAAAGCTTGTTGGGTTGGGGCCTTTTTGCCCTGTAAAGAAAAATCTGAGACAACTTCATCTGAAGAATTTTGCTCAAGAATCGACAAACCTTTCGCCAACACAAAAACAAAACAGTAAATAAAAAAAAGGACCTTGATGAATCTTGAATACTGAACCTTCATCGTCTCTCACTTCCAATAATAACTAAAAAACCCAAAATAGAAATAATTCCACCAATCCAAATAAATTTTAAAAATGGCTGAATCGTTACTCTGTATCTAACTTTGGAATCATTGATAATTTCAGACATAGATAAAGTAATGTCTCTCTTCCAGTTTGATTTAAGGCCCATCTCAGTGGTTGGTGACCAATTGGGACCATAATCTCTTTTCTCCGGATAGAGGATCTTTGTACCACCATCTGAAGAAACATGGACCGATGCACCAAAAGAAGAATAATTTTCACTATTGGTGATTTGTAAACCATTTGCATCCTGAGTCAATTCAACATCGTAATCATCTAAAACAAATGATTTTTCATTTTCTAGAATTGCATCAGTTTGAAATTTGTGCTCGACACTTGCAGTAGCCCCTATAGCCAAAAATAAAACTCCAAGATGGACAATCAGTCCTCCATGATAACTACTCATAAAACGACCTTTTTTGGAGTCTAAAAATTCTTTACAGGTTGGCAAAAGAGTGAACCCAAGCAAAAAAGTAGTTAAAAAATGTTCCCACGAACTGTCAAGCCAAGGCAAGCCTATGGAGGATCTAATGTAGCTGAAAAACAAGAAAGACAGCAACCCTCCTATAGTTCCTATTTTTAAATAATTTTTAAATTTCTTGCCTGTTTTTCTTTTCCATGAAAGCCATGGGGCGATTGAAAGCAAGATTAAGGCTGGCATTGATATCGGTGGTATTGTTTTTTCAAAATATGGAGCTCCAACACTAACCTTTTCACCTGTTGATATTTCTGAAAATATTGGCCATGTGGTTCCAAAAAAAACAGCAACAAACATCCCTAGAAACAATAAATTATTGAAAAGTATGGCATTTTCCTTTGAAGCAGATTCTTTTAAATCACTATTGTCTTTGAGTGAATCCCAATTAAAACCCAAAAAACCAAAAGCAAAAAGTAAATAAACTGTTATGTACCCTAAAAACCAATAACCAAGATCGCTTTCTGAAAAAGCATGGACACTTGTAATGATTCCGCTTCGCGTAATAAATGTCCCGACAAGCGTCATTCCGTAAGCAGCAAGAACAAGAAATAAATTCCATCTATTGAATAATTTTCTTGCCTTGAAGGCTAAAGCACTGTGAGCAAAAGCCGTTAAAAGCAGCCATGGCATAAGGCTAGCATTTTCCACAGGATCCCAAAACCACCAACCACCCCAGCCCAATTCATGATAAGCCCACCATGATCCAACCAAAATTCCTGTTGTTAAAAAAAACCACGCATAGTTTGTCCAATAACGAGACAGCTGGATCCATTCCTCATTTTTATTTAACAAATGTGTAATTGCATGAGAAGCTGGTATTGTTATGCCAGTGAAACCAAGATAAAGCAAAGGGGGGTGGATCGCCATCCCTGGATCTTGTAACAATGGATTCATTCCAATGCCATCTAAAGGAATGGTGAAGCGATCATCAAAAGAAGCCAAAGGATTGGCAAACTTTAACATCAGGCCAGAAAAAAAGCAAAGTGTTGCTGAGGGGAGCAGTAAAAATGATGTCAAAATTGAACCGCGAAGCTTGTCTTTATATATTGCCAAAAAAGTAAACAAGCAAATTAAAAATGCCCACAACAATAAACCTCCCTCAAGGCTCCCCCACCATGCTGAAAAAAGATACATGGTTGGTTGTGATTTTGATGACACGGTAGCTACATAACGAATAGAAAAATCATGTGAAAAAAGAGCATATTGCAACCCAAAAACAGTCAACAATGAACCTATACATGATGTCAAAAACGATCTTTTTGCCACAAGGGACCATTGAGATTTTGACTTAAGATCGAGAACTGAAAACACTAAAGCAAATAATGCCCCTGCACAAAGAGCCCATAGACCAAATCTTCCTAAAAAAACTGGCCAACTAGCAATCATTCAAGTGTCCCGGAAGGTATGCCTGAGCCAAACCTTTTCTTCATTTCCGTTTTATCAAGATGCTCTTTGGAGTATTCTTCTCCGTGTTTAACAAAAATATCATC